>Ga0210043_1000094_pt1 | contig 97362 bp, 94 predicted proteins | sample CryGeymet201501t_FD_183990 | JGI IMG/M metagenome (GOLD analysis project Ga0210043, IMG submission 183990) | Groundwater microbial communities from Crystal Geyser aquifers in Utah, USA - Crystal Geyser metaG 2015-01t (SPAdes) (version 2) | ecosystem: Environmental > Aquatic > Deep subsurface >... | reverse complement strand
TCGACCGATTCGTTCAGGCACCATAATTATTAATGGAACGGAGTATCAAGCGGAGCCGGAAATTCCTAAAGATATCCACAATTTACTACAAAAACTGGAGTCAGGACACTAATTTGCGAAAGTCGGGTCCTAAGAGGATCAATGATAAGTTGTTGCGATTGATTTGCTATTCCCACACTGATTACAGTGTACCAAACGACTACCAAACTTGTTTAGACGCAACAACTTAGTTTCTTAATATCCTTTGTAAAGAACATAGCTACAAGTTTTATCGCCTCAGAAAGAGTTGGAAACATTGGTAGAGAATTAACTACATCATCAATGGTGTTTTTGTTTTTTATCAGTACCATTGCCTCAGCGATTAAATCTCCTGCATTAGGTGCTAAGATATGAACCCCCATAATTTCTTTTGTTTCTGGGTGAATAGCCATTTTAATAAGTCCCTCGGTGCGATTCATAATCATGGCTTTGGGAACATGTTCGAAAGAAACTGACCTGCAAGCACAGACTCCCATTTGTTTCATTTGTTCGTCTTCGGTTACCCCGACTCCGGCAAACTGAGGGTCAGTAAAGATTGTCCAGGGGACAGTGTTGTAGTCGATATTTAAAGAAGTTGCTTTTAGAGCGTTTTGGGCAGCGAGCGTTCCTTCTTTTCCGGCTGTGGTTTCCAGTCTCTTGGGAGCATTGATGACATCGCCAACGGCAAAGATGTGGGCTTGTGACGTTTGCAGTTGTGAATTGACTTTGACGGCCTGATGTTCGTCAACCTCAACATCGGCCTTATCTAATCCAAGATCTCCGGAATTAGCCGTTTTCCCAACCGCCAGTAAGATTTCGTCAGCAGAAACTGTTTTAGCCTCTTTGTCAACTGTATACTCGATAATCTTTTTGTCTCCGTCTTTACGGGCAGATTTAACTTGAGCATTGGTCTGAATGGTGATGCCTTCCTTGGTCAAAATCTCTGCCAAGTGACTGGTCAGTTGAGCTTCTGCTTTGGAAAAGATGGAATCGCTTCGGTGAAGTAGTGTCACTTTGGTCCCAAACCTGGCATACATCTGAGCAAACTCCAATCCTACTGGTCCGGCACCTATGACAATTAATTCTTTGGGTTGTTGTTTGAGTTGTAAAGCTTCAATGTGAGTGACAAACCCTACTTCATGGATACCTTCAATATCGGGGACTGTGGCTGTGGAGCCGGTAGCAATAATAAATTTCTCCGCCGAGTACCGTTCTCCGTTCACTTCAATTTCGTTTGCAGAAACAAAACTCGCTTTGCCATCAAGATGAGTGACATGCTCTAAGTTGGAAAGGACTTTTTCGTATTTCTCACTTCTTAGTTTATTGACCAAATCAAGTTCGTGTTGAACTACAGTCGCAAAGTCAAAATTTTTGACTTCGATATCCAGCCCAGGAATACTATGGTATTTAGCTTGATGCATTACCTCACCAGCCCAAAGCAGGGTTTTAGAAGGAACGCAGCCCACATTGACACACGTTCCTCCTAATGGCAGACCTTTATTCACCATCAAAGTTTTGGCTCCAAACTCATTAGCTTTAATAGCAGCCGCAAATGCTCCTGCTCCGCCACCGATAATTATTAAATCAAATTTATTCATAATGTCATTGTACAAAGAATTACCTAACTTTTCTGATGATACTGACTCGGTTCATTTTCCCGACCATGTTTTAATACTTTTGCCATCCAGATAAGTTCATCAAAAGACTTTTTAATGCGCCGGACATAAGCGTCATCCTTTAGTTTTCTTTGCTCGTCAAAGATTTCCTGCACTTTGGGGAACTGAACATCTGTGAAAGTTGCCACCATACTCATTTCTCGTACAGTCGTGACCAGTGCCTCAATTGCCCGCACTCCACCCCAAGGTCCATTGGAAACTCCGGCAAAAGCCACTGGTTTGTGAATGTAGTTTTTAAGCTCGCTATCAAGCATTCTTTTTAAGCTACCAGGAATCAGATGATTGTATTCGGGAGTGACAATAAAGAATCCATCGGCACGTTGGGTAATTTCGGTATAGCGAGGATCTTTTCCTTCTGGGTCATTCCCATCGCCTGGAAAATCAAAGTCATTAGGATCGACAAAAATTGATTCAACTTCTTTATATTCTTTACTGACTTCCAACACCAGACGAGCTACATTGATGGATTTACGTTGTACTCTGGTAGTGCCTTCTAAAATGGGAATAAATAGTTTATTCATAATCTCATTCATTAATTTTTTCGTAATGCTTTTCAAGCGCCTTCAGTTGGACATCCTCCAAATGGATTTCCGGTCGGGCAGCTTTAATTGTGTCTACTGCTTCCGTAACTGTTTTACCCTGAGAAATTAAAAATGCAGCAACCAGAGTAGGTGAATGACCGTGACCATACTGACAGTGGACATAAACTTTATCAGGAGCTGTATCCTGCCATTCTCGTTCTAGATCAATTTCAGCAGTCACGCCCAGATCCAATAGAATTTGGATGTGCGACCGCGTCAAACAACACAGATTAGTTCTCAGAAAAACAAACTCAGTAATTTGGCTCAAATCAAATTGCGGGTGGTGTGTATAATCATCCATAGTTAACATTTAGTTTAAATCCCTAAAGCCTGGTTTATTGCTGCTTTATCAAACCCTAGAATTTTTGCTTCCGTCCCATCATCCTTAGTGATGTGTATACAAGGAACTCCCATTGAGCCACAGGTATCAATTGAAGCCTGCACCTCTTCAGGTTGCTGATCTAGAAGTACATCCTCATACTCCACACCTTTTTCATTAAAATACTCTTTAGCCAACTTACAATATGGGCAAGTTGTGGTTGAATAGATTTTTACTTTTGTCATAAATAATTTACCTCCTTAATTAATAGTAACATTATTCGGTACTTTTCAGATTATGTTTTTCATCCGGTTCCAAGTAATCATCATCGGCATAACACCAGATAAACGAGTGCTCGTCTGCCGGGTAGCTTGCCATCACTTGATGACCGGTTTCAGCCGCATGCTTTCTCATGTGTTGGGAACAGGAATCGCAGCAGCCTACGTACCCACAAGTCAAACAAACTCTTTGGCCAAACGAGCAAAAGTGGTTTTCCTCACATTTCTCTGCCCCAGGCTTGGCAAACTTCTTTGGTAAATGGGTACATTCTGAAATTTTCATAAACTCACCTCCTTAATTATCTTGATACAACTCAGTATTTGGATGAAATGCTGCCCAAGCAAACCAGAATAGTCTTATAGGTGTAATTTGCTCTCCAGTATCTATTCTTGTAATAAGGATATCACCATCAGCATCTTTTTTGAGACTCAGAGGTATGTCTCCCAATTGATCAGAAATTGCTTTATCTTCGTCAAAGACTGCTTCTGGATAGGCTTTGGAGAGTCCGTCAACCTCTATGCCGTAAACGGGTGTTTTAATTTGCAAAGAGGTGTCTAAACCCTTAACACCGAAAATCAGCTCATCATTTTCTTCATAGGTCCCATATGGATATTGATCGTAATTTCTAGTATAGCCGGTATTTCGGGAAAGAACCTGAGTATCTGGATGCTCAGTCTTCCATTGACTCCAGGGAACGGTAATAATCGGGACTTTGGTTAACTCTTCGTTACGTCTGGCAGCCGGACCAATAATTGCTTCACCAGTGATTTGCTGCCAGAGATTACCTTCATAGCGGTCATACATCACCAGATCGCTATTGTGAAGCTTGCCAGAAACGCCAAACTCGGTTATTACCCCGTCTACTGTTCGTTCAAAAGCCAAAGCTGAGCCGCAAAGCGGACAAAAGGTAATGGCAATTGGAGCGCCATTTACTTCGTCGTTCACAATCTCGTGCCAGTTCATGATTCGCTGAGGATATGCCCTTACAACACCGTTAAAGTCCAGTGCAAAAATTCGGTCATCAGGAGCAAGCCAAGTGTCGGCTTCTTGAGCCGATTCAAACGTAGGATTATCAATAGATGGAATACAGTCTTTGCCAAAGCAACCCTGAAGTAAATCTGCTTTAGCAATTTTGGCTCCGGTAAAGTCGTTTTGCAAATCAACATCACTGATAACGGTCTCTCCTGGATTAGCTTGTTCTGAACTTTGTCGAAGGGCTTTTGTCACCTGATTATTTCCCTTCAGTTTTTCTAGTTGTGAATCGACATTAACGCTGTTTTCAAAAGTGGTTGTAATTTGAGTCCAAGATTCCGGCAAATTGTTGAGTGTCCAGGCTTGCAAAGCTCGGTCAGTCCCGGACCAGATAAACAAAGCGGTCGCTAGGATAATAAGTCCGAAAATCTGCCTGATCTTTTGATTTTCTTTTTTAACAAAACTTAATTTCTGAGACATTCTGCTTCCACCTTTGGCGATAAAATACAAAGGTACTCCAGTTCCCAAGGCATAGGCTAGGGCAATAAACACGGCCGAGAGTGAGAATGAACTCACCGCAGCTAAGGTGGCCACGGCAGCCACCACTGGTCCAATACACGGAGTCCAGACAACTCCCAAACTCACTCCAGTGATAAAGCCACCGCCAAATCCGCTGTTTTTGTTTTGAGACGGCTGGAAGCGCCAGTATTTTTCAATCCAAGCTTGAGCTCTTTCCCATAGCTTTGGTAAAACAAGACTGAGGCCAAAGACGATGAGTAGTCCTACTGCAAATAGTCTCACCGTATCAGCCGGAATCCCTAAAACCCGTACCAGAGTTGCCAGCAGTAATGAAGCAATGGTGAAGCTGACCACCAACCCTGTAATCATCCCTTTAATTCTTTTAGTGTTACCGTCAATCCCACTGGCTAAAATAATCGGCAGTATCGGAAGCACACAGGGCGAAAAGACTGTTAAAACTCCGGATATAAAAGCGATAGGTATTAAAAATAACATAATTAAATTTCTTTTATTTGTTGTAACAGGGTATCAAAACCACCACCCAACCAGCGTTTGAGTTCCTTACCGTTCTCGTCCAAAACCACCAGTGTATGTTGGCTGGTTACGCCGTATTTTTGATTCATAACGCGATCGTTGTCATAGTCAACCTTGAGAATAGTTATATTCTTTGGTATTTCTGCTTGTCTCTCAATAATTTCTTCCTCTAAAGCCGAACAGGTTTGGCACCAAGTAGTTGCGGCAAAGAACAAAACAGACTTACCTTTCCTTTGGGTATTAGCCAATGCTCCATCAGAGTAATCCAAGTAATTGAGCATATCCATGCGCAGTTCGGATGTCTGAACTTTGGTTGCCATAGAATTGTTAAACCCGTTTTTGAAGAACACAAAACTACCAAAGATGATGATCAGTGAAATGATGATTAAAATATTAAATGGTTTCATAGTCTTTTGTATTTGATTTACATAAATATTGTAGTTTGGTCATATCTGTTTAGTTTTGAGTCTTAAAGAATTAGCCACAACCGATACACTACTAAAGCCCATGGCTGCTCCAGCTATGGCAGGATTAAGGAGTATGCCAAAGAAGGGATACAACACTCCCGCAGCAATCGGAATTCCTAGAGTATTATAGAAGAACGCCCAGAACAGATTTTGTTTGATAATGCTCATGGTAGCTCGTGCCAACGTAACGGCTTTGGGAAGCTTGGAAATGTGTCCGCCTAAAAGCGTTATTCCAGCCGACTCAATCGCCACATCCGTACCAGTCCCCATAGCAATCCCTACATCGGCAGTAGCAAGAGCCGGTGCATCATTGATCCCGTCACCTACCATAGCTACTTTGTAACCCTCCTTTTGCAGCTTTTGTATCTCTTTGGCTTTATCTCCAGGTAGTACTTCGGCAATAACTTTATCAATGCCGACTTGCTTGCCAATATACTGAGCAGTTCTGCGGTTATCCCCAGTGAGCATAGCTACTTTAATGCCTTGCTTATGAAGTAACTGCACTGCCTCCTTCGCGTCATCTTTAATGGTGTCGGCAATGCCAATATATCCTGCAACTTTTTTCTTTACAATAAACACTACCGGAGTCTTGCCCTGCGAGGCAAAAGCATTAATGATCTCTTCATCTACCGCTATTTTCAGATCGGCTGCTAACTTGAGATTTCCTGCAAAATACTGAGTACCATTGATCACTCCTTTGAGCCCTTTACCCTCAATGGCTTCAAAGTCTTTTACTTTGTGAAGATTTAACTTTTTCTCTTTGGCTTTCTCTACAATGGCTAAAGCCAGAGGATGCTCTGAGTGATTCTCAAGAGATGCCAACAACTGCAATATTTGTTTCTCAGAATGAGAACCTACTGCCTGAATATCCGTAACTTCTGGTGCGCCTTTAGTGATGGTGCCAGTCTTATCCATTACCACAAAGTTAATACTGTTAAACTTCTCCAGACTTTCTGCATTCTTGATTAAAATGCCATTCTGAGCAGCTTTGCCGACTCCGACAATAATAGCAGTAGGTGTAGCCAAACCCATGGCACAGGGGCAAGCAATAACTAGGATTCCCACTAAACTCAAAATACCTAACGTCAAAGCCTGAGAAAACGGCATGAACTGACTTCCAACCAGAAGCCACAAAAACAAGATAACGATAGCAATAACAAGCACTATCGGAACAAAAATAGCCGATATTTGATCAGCCATCCGCTCGATAGGAGCTTTGGAGCCCTGAGCCTCTTCAACCATTTTAATAATTTGAGACAGCATCGTGTCACTGCCTACCTTTGTAATCTTAATCCGAAGTGATCCTTGTTTGTTCATAGTGGCTCCAATGACAATATCTTCAGGTCCCTTGTCTACAGGTATTGGTTCACCGGTAATCATTGATTCATCAATGGATGATTTTCCTTCAAGAATCACCCCATCAAGTGGGATTTTTTGTCCAGGCTTTACGATTACGATATCATCAACTACTACTTCATCAACGGGGATTAATACTTCTTTTCCATCCCTAAATACCAGCGCGTGTTTTGCCTGCAATCCAAAAAGTTTCTCTATTGCTTCACCAGTTTTGAGTTTTGAGCGAGCTTCCAAAAACTTTCCCAGAGTTATAAAGCCAATCACTACAATCGTGACGTCGTAGTAATTTTGTTGTGTGTTAATATACGGAGCCAAAACGATATCGAAAGCTGACACAATAAAACTGTACAAAAATGCTACTGATGTACCAATGCCCACTAACGTGTCCATATTGGCAACTCGGTATTTAAAGAAGCGCACCATACCCTCTAGATACGGCACGCCAATTACAAACAAGGTGTATGTGGCAAAAATGGGGAGTAAATGATGAAAAAACTCCATAATCGCTTCGGGCATTTCTGGCCACAAACCAAGCGGGTTTGCACCAATCTCCCAAGTCATGACCAAAACACTGACTGCTACCATTGGAAGAACAATTTGGACGTGTCGCCTGAGCTTTGCCAATTCAGCAAGTTTTCGATCTTTTACTGCTTTGTCAGAAGAAACCGGTGTTGCCATATCGTGACCAACGTGCGGAGAATGATCCATTGGAGGAGCCATTTCTGAGTCCACAAGTGAATAGCCCAACTTACCAATCTCTTCGTTCATTTGAGGAACTGTTATTTTGTGAGGGTCAAATGAAACTTGAGCCTTTTCTGTCCCATAATTAATTGAGCATGATTCAACGCCGTCAAGTTTTTCTAATTTCCGTTTTATAATTGCCGCACAAGAGGCACAATGCATGCCGACAACAGGTAATGTTTTTTTTGAGTCTGTCATAATTTCTATCGAACTTTATTTCATGATTCTCCTGAATCAGTGCTTTTAAACATACTGTTTTTTTCTGTCAGGATATATACGGTTTCAGGCTTTTGTTTATCGTAAGCAATAAACAATGGTGATTCACCATTAAAGTTTGCTTCAATCTTTTGCCAATTCTTGCCGCTATCGCTACTTTTTGCCAATCCAAGTACTTCAGAAGAAATAAGGAGTGTCTGCGAATATGTTGGATGAATGGCTATAGCCGCAACAAGACCATCGAGCAGATTAGGATTTACTGGGCTCACTGCCATGGCATGAAAGTCTACTGGACCATTTAAGCCATTGGAGATTTTCTTCCAGGTAATACCTCCATCTTCAGATTTTTGAAAACCAACGTTTCCGCCTGTTGCTGGGTGGCCGCTACTAAAGAAGATGCTGGGGCTGGTAGAGTGAACTGAAAAACCCATATAGTCATCGCGACTGGTGCCAACTCGAAAAAGGTCTTTTTCATTCACCAAAACTAAAAGACCGTGATGCGTGGCAATATATACTTTATTAGAATCAGAAACATCAACCGCCAAACCATGACCGTGAGTTATTTCATCTTCGGGATATAGTTTCTGTTCGACACCTTGATTGGACTCGGTAACGGGTGGAGAGCTAGATTCTTGACTATTCGACCAGATAGCACCTACCAGCAAGGCGAATGTGATGACTACGATACCGATAATATAATTTTTGTTCATATTGATTGTCCTAATTCAACTTTGTATTCACCAAGACTCTCTATCTCTTTTGTAAGCGCTTCCCAGTCCAGACAATCTTTGTGTTTAATAACAGTTTTACCTGTCGCAAAATCTACCTCACAAGAGGAAACACAAGGATTTTCTTTAGCGACTTCTTCAATAAGCGCTTTACATGCCTGACAATGAGTACCTTTGATAACAAGTGTTGTTTTTGTTTTCATAATTTATTCAGTAACTTGTATTTGTGCCATCCTGCTACCCATACTACAGGCAATATCTAGTGTGCCTGTCTCGGTAGGAGTGAAATTAGCGGTGGTTGTGCCTACCTTCATAGGAATAGTGACATTATATTTAGGGATCACCCAGACGGACATACAACCTCCAAGAGGAACTTGGCTATTTACAGTTAACTCAACCGGAACATTCTTCTTAACCGTTAGCAGTTGAGGGTAGACACCTCGTTCGCGAGAAACTTCCAGTGAAATTTTTTGTGCTTCCACACAATTCATAATCTCAGAATTGCAACCGGTCGTAGTATTGGCACCGGAAACAGCCCCACTGGTTTTTGCAGGCTGAATCCCTTGAGTATTCTCCACCACTGTAAAAGCAGAACCTCTCGTTGTCATACCCATCGTACAACTAAACGGAATCTGACCAGTTGATTGAGGAGTAAACGTAATAACCTTTTCAGTTTGTTGGGAGAGATATTCCGTAATTCCTAAAGAAGGAACAGTAATAACTTGCGCGCATCCTTCCGCCTGCGTGCCATCAATACGCCATTCAACCGGAACCCCTTTTACCACCGTAAATGTATGAGGGGAATAGTTCAGTCCCGTTACCTTCATATTCACAATCTGTTTTCCCCCTACAATCTTAACGTTTGGATCAGTTGCAGCCAGTACGGAGCCTGTTTTAGGTCCAGCAGCAAAGGCAAAGTTTATCCCTGTTAAAGTCAGTCCATTATTAACATTAAAGATACCAAGTAGCACAACCACCACCCCCGCAAATCGTAAGAAATGTTGTTGAAATGCACCTTTAATGAAACTGGAAAGAGCCGAAAGTGACAATAATGCTGGCAAAGTGCCCAGGGAAAAGGCCAGCATTGTCAGTGTTCCAGTCATAGGATCACCCTTGCTCAATACATAAAGTTGAAGTGCTTGAGTAAAGCCGCAGGGAAGAAAAAATGTTCCAGCGCCAAGTAAAAAGGGGGCAGCTTTGCTATTGCTGTCGCTTATATCGTGGACTTTATGCCCTAGAAATTTAGGCATTTTAGGTTGGAAGCGATAAGCCCAAGGAAATATTTTGAGAAGTTGCAGTCCCAAAATAATCATAACAGCACTGGCGATGATCGTAACAATGCCGTTAACTCTTGGTGAAAGGGTCAGAACAGATCCTAATGCTCCCACCAATCCGCCGAGAATCGTATATGAAACGACTCTACCAATATTAAAATACAAGGTTGGCTTAAACTTACCCCAACCATCAAGATGGAGATTTTGTTCGTTATACTTGGCAGCCACTGAAAGTAATAGTCCGCCGGTGACAGCTAGACACGTAGATGTTGCGGCAACGACCCCGATCAAAAAGACAAACCCATAACTCATGTTGTCAGAAATGCCTAGGCTCGGAACCAAGCCGAGTTGTTTAAATACTAAATAACCTGCAACCACGATCAAAAAAACAACACCTATTTGAAAGTAATCTTTGGCAGTATTTTTGTATTCTTTGTTTTGGGCCAAAAACGTACCTTTCTTACTTGACTGCGATACAGTATAGCCATGATCTTTAATAGAAGCATTGAGTTGATTGAGATCGGGATTTATAGAGCAATAAAGTTCAGCCTGACCGTTTGTGTGACTAACACTGACTTTTTCTACGCCGACGACTTTTTTAAACTTTCTCTCAATCAGCACCTCACAACTGGCACAATGCATGCCGTTGATTTTCAGATTTACCTTATGGAAATGTTGTTTGTTTTTCATACTGTTTCCTTTGATTCAAGTTGCTTGGAAGGACATTTAGAATCGGCATATGAGCAGAAGACGCATTTTGGGCAGGCAATAGTCGCTTTTGTTTTTATTTTTTCGTTCATAATTTTATTATCTCATCTTGCCAGCTTTTCTGGCAACTGGTTCCAATATTCTGAAAATTCCATATTTATTGCCCCCTCTCAATCGCACAAACATAAGGCTGATTTATCTTCTTAAGAGTAAAACTGATCGCAAACATTAAAATCACTATCCCAATAAAGCCAAATTCCTGACCGCGGAACGGCAAAGACCCCACGATTACTGTAGCTGAACCAAAACCAATCAGTGAAGTTAAAACAACTGAACCACAAGAGGCACAGCCAACCCCCAGCATGCTTGTGGCTACTCCCAAAGTAGATATGCCCATTGTTTGCTGCAATTTTGCAGTCTGACGAATGTAGTAAGCCAATAAGCTCATCTGCACTCCTGCCAAACCGGCACTCATAAAGGTAACAGTACGAGAGAGTGATGTGAAATTAGTTTGCAATGATCCTAATAAGCCGGTGAGGAGATTGGTTTTTTGCCACAAGGTCATGGTAGAGCTCGTCATGGTTTTGGTAATTAAGTGAAGATTGGGCAACCAGGCGGCAAAAACAATTACCATAAAAGAAACTGCGATTGCCACTGTGAAATACTTTGGTTGGGTCACTATCTTCAACACTGTCATAGCTATTGGAGTAAAGGATCAATTATGGCTTGGAAAGCGGCGTATGGTTGGGCACCCACTACCAAATCACCATCAATCTCTCCATTACTAGTCGATTTGCCGATTACAAATGTTGGTGTGCCGGACGCTCCCGCTTGGCCTGCATCTGCTACATCTTTTTTAACTTCTTCTTCCTGAGCAGGGTCCTCAAGACAAGTATTGAAAGAGCTTAAATTGAGACCTAAATCAGTAGCAATAGTTGTTAAGTCAGCCTCAGACAAACCGTTTCCGTTGGATATCGTTCTGGTAAAGATTTCATCATGGTACTGGAAGTATTTACTGTCTCCGCCTTGCTCTCTGGCACAATTGGCAGCTACCGCTTCTTTAGTTGCCATGGGATCGTGGAAGGATAAGGGAAGATCCCGAAAGACAATTTTTGCCTTGTCAGTATCGACATAATTTTTAATTAACTGCGGTAAAGTTTCATCAAAATGACGTTTACAGAATGGACACTCATAATCGGAAAATTCAATGATCGTTATCGGTGCATTTTTGTCACCCAAGACCGGATCATCATCTATGGAAGCTACACCCTTGGTTGGTTGCTGAGGTGCTTGGGGCTGGGCTCCTGCTTGCTGGGCAGTCGGAGCTGTACCAAGGTTGCCTGCTTTCAGCAGTTTATTTTCTGTCCAAAGCGAACCTCCAAAGAAACCAGCGCCCAATAAAATCAAAGCACCAAGAATCAATAAGAAGTGTGAGTTAATTGCTGTTACTAATGATGTGAGTGAATATTTTGATTGTGTCATGATAGCTCCTAATTTTTAATAACCTCCTACAATTGTAGGTGATTATTTTTCTCTTGTCAATAAGAAGATCAGGGCAAAAACGAAGCAGGAACCACAGGAATAAAGTTGTGAGCATCTTTTGTCTCATGTCCTGAGCAGTCAGTAGTTTTACAATCTTCCTTTACACTACAAACCCCACCGAATTCAAAAACAAAATCGGCAGCTATTTGATTTGGTTGAATAATGGCGACACCTAACATCAAGCTAAGACTAAGCAAACTTATACTGAGTTGCTTGATGCCTATTTTTTTCAAAGACACTTTGTTGCTAACCAAAGACTCAACTCGCTTCTCAATTGGCGAGGTAGCAAAGTGAGGGATAACACCGCTGGCATATTGGATGTTTAAAGCTAGTGAGCCACATAAGTGATCTCTAGTTTTCTGTTTCTCCACTACAAAAGCATCCGCTGCTAATTCAAACTCGGTTTTTAACTGCTTGGCTAAATATTCAACCAGAGGAATAAAGAAAAAGAGCGAGCTAATTAATTTAGAAAGTAACAACCACAAAAGATGGTGACTGCGAAGGTGATGCAACTCATGAAGCACCACTGCTTCCAGTTGTTTGTGAGATAACTTTGCAATCAAAGCGCTTGATACAATAATCTTTGGTTTAAATAAACCAATGGTATAGGCGGTCGGTTTATTATTTCTGACTACAACTACAGCAGTTTGAGATAAATCATGCTTGCTCATCGTCTCTTTTAAACTATCTGGAAGAGTTTCCTCAGCTTGGAACCTATGTAGTCGTCTATGAGAAACGACAAACCTTATCAATTGAAACAATGCCAAACTGACACTAATAGTGGTAACAAGTAATATCAGGGAAGATAAAACTCCGTCAGGATTAAAGTGAACGTGCTCTTGGATATTCTTTAGTACCTCATCGCAAGCTGTAATAAAAAGTTGTGGATGGAAGGTGGTTTTGGTTATCAGTAAATAAGTTCCCAAAGCAAAAACCAAACTTGATATGGCAACAAAAGCGATGGGTAACACATGTTTATTTTTCATTTTTCTGTAATTTCTCGATTAACTTTTGACGAGTTTCTGCAGAAATATCATCCAAACCATCAACAAAAGCAATCAGTGCTTCTTCGCCAAATTGACCAGTGAAACTGCTCATTGTCTGATTTAACAGAGATAGTAAGACATTTTTCTGTCTAACTGCTGGTTTATAGACGTGGGTTTTTCCTTCCAGTTTTCGTTTCAGTAAACCCTTGTCTACCAGGCGGGTCATAATAGTTTGGATGGTGTTGTAAGCAATCTCCCGATTCTGGTCCAAGCACTCGACAACATCTCGGGCAGTGCAATGCTGCCTTTTCCAAATACAACCCATTACTTCCTGTTCCAATGGTCCCAATGAGACATTTTTCATATTTACAAGTGTAGGACTTTATAGTTAATTATTCAATAGGAATGAAGACTTCTTTTGTATATCGCCACAAACTGATAGAAAGTTTATTGCTATTTTATTTTTCCTTTATTAGACTGTAGCTATTAGAAAGTAAAGGCCTAACGAAACAATCGGGGCTAGTTCCGGAGACAATCAAAGTATCAAGAGTCTTATTTATAGATAAAACAGCTATGTCAGACATAACAAGACTAATCGAACCATTTGAATTAAACCATGGCTTTGGAGAGAACCCTGCAAATTATGTCCGCTTTGGACTGAAAGGGCATAATGGTTGGGACTTAAAGACGAAGTTTCCAGATAACACCTCAAGGTTTTAGAAACATTTTGTCTTCTTGGCCATCCAAATTTTATGTTCAAGGCAACGAAGGGAATGATGGCTTCGGTCTGTACTTTGAAGTAATTATCCAGCTATATAACACTTATAAATTAACTTATGCGCACTGTAAGTCTATTGAGAGTTTTGAGAATAGAAACGAAGGCGACCCGATGGCTATTAGTGACAATACTGGCAACAGTACCGGAAGTCACCTGCACCTAACAGTGAAGCGAGGGCAACTCTCAAACGGTAAGTTCACAAGTGATAACTATAACAATGGATACTTTGGAGCAATTAACCCACAAGAATTCTTTGACGAGTTAAGAAAGTATAAAGTTGTAGCTTTCTGGTCAGTTGTTGTTAATACAGTCAGAAAATGGCTAACAGCAGATGAATATATTGAGAACTAATTTTCTATGAGCAATAAACCAGTTGATACCGTCAGTATGCTAGAACGCGTTGCTAAACTCGAAGAACGAGTTGGACGTAGTTTTTCGTTTCCTATTTAAAGGTTTGGAAAAACTGCAAGATTTCATTCGAATTAAAGTTTGATCAAACACTATACGAGCATGAAGTTGTCGGAGTTATTTTCAGAGCAAAAGATTTAGATAACTATTTTATGATCGAGATTAGAGGAGATAATCCTAACGGCTCATCTAAGCCTAAATCTTTAACTCCGCATATAAGGTTTAAATCCGGTTGGAAAGCAACTATAGATAAAGAAATCGTTCAATTCGATTTTAAAAAGTTTAGAAAAATTGAAATTCATATTTATGAAAAAGAGGCAAAGTTCTTTAATAAAAAACTTTTCTGGAATGGTAGGTTTCAGAGCGCATTGTGACGGCCAAGGAGGTATTGTTCGTAATCTATAAATAGAACCCCTACTTGACTGATTAAAGATCTTATAATTGGAGATAGTTTTTGATACCAATATGGCTCTTTAGTGTAGTGAGTTGTAAAATTAAGTCTGGAGTAACTAAATTTCGTAGGTTCAAGCGAAATACGGTTACCCGCTTACGTATTACATATCTTTGTTTTACGTGTAACTGGGTTATTTTGTTTAAAACCGGGTTTTAAAATAAACGGAATTTACTCTAACCCGAGGGTTGGGGTAGGGCTTGTTTTGGCTCTATTAAAAACTGGGTTTTTAATAAAATATCTTGTATAAATGGTGGCTGACCCTAACTCACTAGTTATTTTAAAACCGGGTTTTAAAACAAAGTTTGGGCTGTATATAAGCTACACGTAACCCCGGGGTTGTAAATAAGATTATGGTGAATAGGTCTTTCCATAGCATCCTTTGGACTTGATGTATTCTTTGGCTTCGGCGGCTTTTTCTGAACAGAACCATTCTTCGTCAATATCTAGCTGCACAATAGTGACGGAGTATACACCACACCCAGGAAACATATAGGTCTTTTGATGAACCTGCCTGATTAATATTAACCTTGATAGCGCACTTTGGATCAGGTGTCACCTTCTGACTACAAACTTCAGAATATAACCCAATCTTACCTTGTCTAGCTATATCTCCTTCTTCTCTTAAGTGTTTAGCTTGAGTAGTATAAGTACTGGTAACCCTCCCATATCCCTCTCTTGCCATAACCTCATTAATCAACTTATCACCCACATGCACCAAAGCAATTGACCTCTCATGTGATCCTCTAAAAATCTCACTCAATTTCACCCTCTTACCTCCTACCAGCTCTTCCAATCTATCCTTTGCTTCTTCCCCATAACAAAACTCTAACTCAGGAGTGTTAATATCAGCTAGTCTCACCTTTAATCCATCGGTGGTCTCAAAAGTATCTCCATCAATAATCCTTGCAACTTCTAATGTATTTTGCTCACTTCATAATTTGTTATTGTTAAATAGCAATCCCAAATTAAGAAAAGCTGAAACCAATAGAACAAGCCATATAATTATAGTCTTGCTTTTCTTTTTCCTTGCCACTTAAGTTAATTATAGCTTTATTATTCTTTCTGTTCCTAGTACTTTCACGCTATTGCTATCTTCTACAGTAATTGCTTCGCCGTCTTTTAGGAGATAGAGTCTACGGCCCGCTTTCCAGTGGAATTTGATTTGTTCTAGTTGCTCTTCTCTGTAATGAGGGTAGATCTCAAAATCTATTAGGCCTAAGCCTGGGAAGATGCTTGCACCTATCTCTGGATCATCAAGGAAGAGCTCTGAGGTGTACTGGGTTTGGGAACAGACCATGCTACCAGCACTGGACCCAACATAAATAACTCCCTTACTAATAAGTTTGGGAATTAGCTTATTAAGCTCGAGCCTTCGGAGCCAGTAAAGCAGGTATCCTGGCATGCCTCCTGCCATCCAGATAAGATCTGCTTGTTTTAGCTTAGATGCTACGTCTACCTTGTGGTAGTTTTCTAGTTCTAATATCTCCAGGCTTTTGGATATAGATTTTGCAACAGTAATTGATTCACTAGTTTTCCAACTACCCCAAAACTCTCCATTGGCGGCTGTAGGGATATATGTAATATGTTTGCTTGATAAATCACCGGCAAACTCTTTAAGTTTTTTTATACTATCAGGATGCTTTGCAGTAGATGCGAGAAAAAGCTTCATTTTGAAATTTTATCACACCAAAATATTTGGTAAAATGCGGGTATGACCCAGAAATATCCATCTAACCAAGAGTTAGCTCAGACTTTGGGTAATGTGGCGGCTGTTTATGAGATTATGGGAGAGAGTTTTTTTAAGATCCGGGCGTATAAGAATGCGGCGGACGCTGTCGAACAATCAAACGAAGAGATAAAGGATATCTGGGAAAAGGGAGCTCTCCAGAAAGTGCCAGGAATAGGAGCGAGCATCGCCCAACATATTGATGAGATTTTTAAAACGGGTAAAAGTCGCCATATAGAAATGGTGTTAGCAAAGGCACCAGTGACAGTATATAAATTACTGGAGTTACCAGGTGTGGGACCTAAAACAGCTGGTAGGCTAGCTTTTGAGCTAAAGCTTTCCAATCCAAAAACACTTTTTGCCGATCTAAAGTTGGCAGCTGACAATAACCTCATAGCTGGGCTTGAAGGCTTTGGCCAAAAATCCCAGGATGAAATCATTGAATCAATAAAACGCTTCAAAAAGACAAGTAAGCAAGAAAAAAGAGTACTTACATCAGATGCTTTAGCACTTGCTGATAGATTTGTTGAATATATGAGCAGTTGCCACGAGCTATCAGAAATTCAGGCTTTGGGCTCTTTAAGAAGACAAAAAACTACGGTTGGAGATCTAGACTTTGCTGTGGTAACAGATATACCCGGGAAAGTTGTAGAGCATTTTACAAGCTGGGGAGAGGTTCAAAAAATCTTGGCAGCAGGGGAAAATACTGCTAGGATTATTCATGTATCTGGAACCCAGATAGATATTAAAACAACCACTAAAAGTATGTATGGCTCAATGCTGCAGCACTTTACTGGATCTAAAGAGCACAACGTAGCTTTGCGCGAATATGCCCAGAAAAACAATTTATCTTTATCTGAAAAAGGCATAAAAGACTCTAAAAGCAAGCTTACAAAATTTAGTAGTGAAAAGGGGTTTTATAATTCCTTAGGGATGGATTTTATTCCCCCTGAAATGAGAGAAAATAGAGGAGAGATAGAGTTGGCTTTAGCTCATAAGTTGCCAAAATTGGTTGATCAAAAAGATATTAGGGGAGATCTGCATATACATTCTAATTTTCCAATTGAGCCTAGTCATGATCTTGGCAAGGATTCGATGGCTAGTATTATTAAGCAAGCGGAAGAGCTAGGATATAAATATATAGCTTTCAGTGAACATAACCCCCAAAAAGGACTATCTAATGAAGAAAAACTAAGACTAATAGTTAAGAAAAAAGCAGTAATAGATAAACTTAATACTGATATAGTTGTTCTAAACTCGCTGGAGGTTGATATTTTGCACGATGGGACACTGCCGCTTGACAATAAGGCTCTGATCCAACTGGATCTAGTGATAGTCTCACTCCACTCAAGTTTCAGGCAAAACAAAGAAGATATGACGAAAAGAATTCTCAAAGGGTTGTCGCATCCTAAAGCTAAGGTCATGGGTCATCCCACAGCTCGGCTGATTCAGCAAAGAGAAGGAGTGGATGCAGACTGGAGCAAGGTATTTAGATTTTGTGCTGAAAATGGCAAAGCTCTGGAAATAAACGCTAGTGGAGACAGACTTGATTTGCCTGAAGACCTGGTAAAGGAAGCAAAAGAATATGGAGTGATGTTTGTGCTAGGAACAGATGCGCACGAAGCGGCAGGCTTAATGAAGATGCCCGCAGCTATCTCAGTTGCACGCAGAGCCTGGTTAGAATCTAAAGATATAATTAATACCTGGCCAGTAGATAAGTTTAAAAAATGGTTGTATGATGAGAAGAGTTAGGGAAGGATGTGATATGAAATGAATACAGGATTATATATATTTATAGCAATAGTTGTAGTGGCAGGATTCGTCTGGAGTCTATACAATGGACTTGTTACCGTTAGAGAAAGAATCAAAGAAGCATGGAGCGGTATTGATGTTCAACTAAAGCGTAGAGCAGATCTGATTCCTAACCTTGTTGAAGCAGTGAAGGGATATGCAAAGCATGAAAGCCAAGTCTTTGAGAATGTGACAAAAGCACGCTCAGCGATCATGGGAGCAACAACACCAAAACAAGCAGCAAATGCTGATAATATGTTAACAGGTGCCCTAAAAAGCCTATTTGCAGTAGCAGAAAACTACCCAACATTAATGGCTAGTACGAGTTTTCAGAATTTACAGCGACAGCTCGAAGACACTGAGGATAAAGTGGCATTTTCACGCCAATTTTATAACTCAAACGTCTTAGACTTTAATACCAAAATTAAAGTGTTTCCAAATGTATTAATTGTTGGAATGCTTGGATTTACTGCGGTTGAGTTTTTTGAAGCAACAGAAGTAGAGCGAGAAAACGTTAAAGTTAAGTTTTAAGTCACAGGCTCATAAATAGTGAATATACACCAGCAAATTGCAGGTAATAAGCGTAAAACATACATCGTGATGGTGTTATTTGTGCTGTTTATATCAACTATGGCCTATGTATTTGGGGAGGCAGGAAGTGGCTATGGTTGGATCTACGGAATAATTGCCTTAGTGTTTTCTGTATTTGGGAGCTTTGGTAGTTATTTCTATAGTGATAAGGCTGTACTGGCTCTTTCTAATGCCAAACTAACGGATAAAAATCGTGACTATGATTTCTATACAGCTGCAGAGAATATGAGGATTGCTTCAGGTCTTCCCATGCCAAAGCTATATGTCATTGAAGATCAGGCTCTAAACGCCTTTGCTACGGGTCGGGATCCTGAGCATGGTGTAGTTGTAGCAACGCGTGGATTGCTTCAGCGTTTGGATCGCTCAGATATTGAGGGAGTGGTAGCTCACGAAATGAGCCATATTAAGAACTTTGATACGAGGCTCATGATGATAGTTGCCATTTTGGTTGGTTCAGTAGCGCTTCTAGCTCATTTTTTTATGCGCAGTATGTTTTGGGGTTCTGGAAACAGGGATAAAGGAAAAGGTGGAGGGATAATGATTGTGCTTGCAATAGTTTTTGCAGTATTAGCGCCCATTATTGCTACGCTTATTCAGTTAGCTATCTCGAGAAGACGTGAGTATTTGGCAGATGCATCAGCCGCTAACATGACTAGGAATCCTGAGGGATTAGCAAGTGCTTTGGAAAAAATATCTGTTGATCACGCTGTTTTGCAAACTGCTACTTCTGCAACAGCTCATCTTTTTATTTCCAATCCATTTAGATCAAAAGAAGCGCGCTCCTGGTTTACTAATTTTTTCAATACCCATCCACCTATTGAGGAGAGAATCAAGATTTTACGGGGAATGTAGTTAGAGTGAGGGAATTATTTCGTCAGATAACTGCCCACAAAATCCACATTTAGCAACTAGTGGCTCAATTGATGAACCAATGAGTCTTTCGTCAATTCCAGCTTGTCTTTCTAAAAGCGTAAGTCTTATTAATTGATTTGAACCGAGACAGTGCTCTCCTAGGGGGTTATTGTGTTCAGGTATAATGTACGCAGTATTTGAACATTCTGGTTCAGAATATTCAGCACAGAACTCAGGACTAACACTTACTGGTCTTAATTTGAAACCCATTCAGAGTATTATATAACCAATTCTGGAGTTATGGCGTTACTAGTGTATTAAAGGCTAAGCCTTCCATTTCATGAAGGGCTTAGCCTTATACTCGCATATTTTGTTAGATTATGAATGGTTATTTGTAGCACTCTAGACAAATGAGTGCTAATATGTTATAGTTTTTTTTATGGAACCAAATAAGTTTACACAAAAGTCGCAAGTTGCTTTAGCCCGTGCCCAGGAACTTGCACGTGAATACAAGCATAGTGAAATTAATGATCTGCACTTATTAGCTGGCTTGTTAGGTGAAGGAGAAGGGGTTATAGCTGAGATTTTTACCCATCAGAAAATAGCTATTAATAAAGCGTTACAAGAAGTTATGGCTGCTATTGGGGACCTTCCAGCACTTTCTGAAGCACAGGATGTTAGTGTTATATCTCCAGCGCTGCGAGATGTTTTAGCAGAGGCGGAATCATCCTCTAAAAAAATGGGCGATGAATATATCTCCCGAGAGCATCTTTTACTGGCAATAATGGAAAAAGGGGCAAATGGTCAGCTCATGCTTAATAAACTAGGTCTTGAGATAGATGCTGTTAAAGAGGCGCTTGAGGCAGTGCGGGGATCACAGAAAGTAACAACTGCCGACCCTGAGGGCACATATAATGTGATTGAGAAATATACAACTGATCTAACAAATTTAGCTCTGAACAATAAACTGGATCCAGTAATTGGTAGGGATGAGGAAGTTAGACGGCTTATGCAGGTTTTAGCAAGGCGAACTAAAAATAATCCAATTCTTTTGGGTGATCCAGGGGTTGGTAAGACCGCTATAGTTGAGGGAATGGCGCAGAGAATAGCTACGGGTGATGTTCCAGATGTGCTTAAAGGAAGACATATTATTGCGTTGGATATGGGAACTTTGCTGGCAGGAGCTAAGTTTAGAGGAGAGTTTGAGGAAAGACTTAAAGCTCTACTAGCTGAAGTTGAAAAAGGGAAGGGCAAATATATTCTTTTTATTGATGAGGTGCATACATTGGTGGGCGCTGGAGCAGTAGAAGGAGCAGTTGACGCATCCAATATGCTCAAGCCAGCCTTAGCTCGTGGTGGATTACATGCGATTGGAGCAACCACAGTTAGCGAATATCGAAAGTATATTGAAAAGGATGCGGCACTAGAGCGCAGGTTCCAGCCTATTAATGTAGGAGAGCCCACAGTTGAAGATACTGTAGCAATACTTCGAGGTCTTAAGGAGAAATATGAACTTCATCATGGAATAAAAATAACAGATGAAGCTGTGCTGGCAGCAGCGACTTTATCTGATAGATACATAGCAGATAGATTTTTACCAGACAAGGCGATTGATCTTATTGATGAGGCAGCTGCAAGGCTTAAAATTGAAACCCAGAGCATGCCTGAGGAACTGGATAAACTGCAACGCAAGATTACTCAGCTAGAGATTGAATACCAGGCAGTAAAGAAAGATAAGGATAAAAGCGCTAAAGTAACAGAAATAAACAAAGAATTAGCTGATCTAAAAGAAAAACAGCAGGGTTTGTCAATGCGCTGGGAGGCACAAAAAACGATTATTTCGGGTGTACAGGAACTTAGAGAGCAACAGGATAAATTGCGTATTGAATTAGAAAATGCTGAGCGTGATGTAAAGCTAGAGGAAGCAGCTGAAATTAAGTATGGCAAATTGCCAGAACTAGATAAAAAGCTTAAGGAAAAAGAAGCAGAGTGGAAAAAGATTCCTGAAGATCAACGCCTTCTGCAAGAAAATGTCACCGAGCAGGATATTGCCAGAGTTGTTTCCCGTTGGGTAGGCGTACCTGTAACAAGGTTGTTAAAATCGGAGGCAGATAAACTTGTTAACCTTGAACAGGAATTACAAGAGATTGTTATTGGGCAGGATCACGCACTGACTCAAGTAGCAAAAGCTGTTAGGAGAAGCAGAGCCGGTATTAGTGAAGAAGGGAGACCAGTAGGGGTATTCTTATTTTTGGGTCCCACAGGAGTTGGTAAAACTGAAACTGCCAAAGCATTAGCTGAAAAATTATTTGGAGATGAAAAATTGCTTACAAGAATAGATATGAGTGAGTATCAGGAGTCACACACAGTAGCGAGATTAATTGGAGCACCTCCTGGATATGTTGGGCATGACGAAGGTGGACAGCTTACAGAAGCAGTAAGGCGAAAACCTTATTCAGTTATTCTGCTAGATGAAATAGAAAAAGCAAATCCTCAAGTATTTAATGTTTTTTTGCAGTTGTTTGATGATGGAAGACTTACAGATAGTAAGGGTAGAACCGTGGATTTTTCTAATACGATTATTATTATGACTTCGAATATAGGGAGTGATCTTTGGAAAGAAGGTAAAAATGCATCTGACTTTGAAAGTGAAGTAATGGAAAAAGTTAACCATACTTTTAAACCTGAGTTTATTAATCGTATAGATGCGATTATTCTCTATAACAGCCTATCTAAAGAAATGCTCTTTAAAATAGTTGAGGTAAAGCTAAAAGCTGTCTATGCGAGACTAGCAAAGCAGGGAATAACGGTAGAGATAACCATGGCAGCTAAAAATTACCTCTCTGAAAAAGGGTTTGATGAAACGTATGGGGCCAGGCCCTTAGCAAGGCTGATAGAAAATGATATTCTTGATGAGTTGGCTCTGCAGATTGTTGATGGAACCATTAAAGAGGGTGACAAAGTAAAAATCGACTCTAAGGATGGAAGAATCGTATTCTCTTAGATAAATAACATATGAAGATCGGATCTTTATGTGAACTTGTTCGGTGGGGGTAAAGAGGGTACAATATGGGCATGAAGGCTAAGATAACTCCTGATGAAGTAAAGCATATTGGAGAGCTTGCGAACCTTAAGATAGCTACAAAAGATCTAGAGAAATACGCGAGTGATTTAAGTGAGGTTATTAGTTATGTTTCTAGAGTTCAAAAGGCTGATGTTAAGGGAGTTTTGCCAACAAATCAGGTTACAGGGCTATCTAATGTGTTTAGGGAAGATGTTGTTGATTCCTCAAGAATGCTTACACAAAGCGCGGCTTTATCTAATGCAAAGAGAAAACACGATGGATATTTTGTAATAGATTCAATCTTCTAATATGCTTCTTGACGAAACAATATCAAATCTATCAAAAAAACTAAGATCTAGAGAGCTTTCTTCGGTTGATTTGGTTAAAGATGCATACAAAAATATAGACAAATATAATAGCAAGATTAACTCCTTTATAACACTGCAAGATAAGAATGATGTTTTAAAAGAGGCTGAATTATCTGATAAAAATAGAGATATAGATTCCTCTCCCTTAAATGGTATCCCATTTGTGATGAAGGATTCTTATGTAACTTGTGGGATTAGGACTACTTCTGCATCTAAAGTCTTGGAGGATTATGTACCACAATACAGCGCTACTGTTTATCAGAAACTTCTTGATTCTGGAGCAATATTAATAGGAAAAAACAATATGGACGCATGGGGACACGGTGGAACAAATGAGAATTCTGATTTTGGGCCTGTCAAAAACCCTTGGGATGTTTCGCGCGTAGCTGGGGGATCTGGAGGAGGAACAGCTGCTTCTGTATCTATCAGAATGACTGCTTTTGGGATTGGAGAGGATACGGGAGGTTCAATCCGTAACCCGGCAGCCTGGACAAATACGACTGGTTTAAAGGTAAGTTATGGGCGTGTGTCCAGATATGGCTGCATTGCTTATGCTTCTTCTTTTGATACAGTTGGACCAGCGGCAAAAACAGTTGAAGATTGTGCTTATGTTTTGCAAGAAATAGCTGGTGTTGATTCTAAGGATGCAACTAGCTCACCAGTAGAAGTGCCTAACTATTCTAAAGATTTAGCTAAAAGCATTAAAGGAATGACAGTCGGAATCCCTGAAGATTTTTTTAGTGAGGGATTAGATCAGGAAATTCACAAAGCTATAGATGAAGCTGTAGAAGTATATAGAAGTTTGGGGGCCGTAATTAAAAAAGTAAAGTTTTCGCTACTAGATTATGCAATACCAGTCTACTACTTAATTGGTCCCAGTGAAACTAGTTCTAATTTGGCCCGCTTTGATGGCCTGCGTTTTGGAAATGGAAGAGATAAATTTACAGATGAAACAAGTAGAAGAATAATGATAGGTACCTACAGCCTATCTTCTGGTTATTATGATGCATATTACAGACGAGCTCAGTGCGTTCGAACACTATTTATTAAGGAATATGGCGAGATGCTTTCTAAATGTGATGTACTTTTGGCTCCAGTGACGCCATATGCTCCAACAAAAATAGGAGAATTGGTAAGCGATCCTTTACAGAATCTTTTGGTAGATATTTACACAGTAACTACAAATCCTGTAGGTATACCGTCTCTTGCCTTGCCCTGTGGATTCGATACTAATAAATTACCAATAGGTATGCAGATTATGGGATCAATGTTTAGTGAAGATTTGTTACTAAGGATGGGGCACGCTTATCAAATGGAAACAGATTGGCATAAAGTTAAACCGCCAATACTGGATAAATAAGATGACTAATAGCAAATATACACCAATAATAGGGTTGGAGATACATATTGAGCTGGGGACGGCGAGCAAGATGTTTTGTGGCTGTAAGAATGATCCCTTTGGGGCAGAAAAACCCAATATTTACACCTGCCCAGTTTGCCTTGGTTTGCCGGGAGCGCTACCTGTACCAAATAAAAAAGCAGTTGACTGGGTGATAATGTTAGGTCAGGCCTTGGGTTGTAAGATCGCTAAAAATTCAAGGTTTGACCGAAAGAATTATTTTTATCCGGATTTACCAAAAGGGTATCAGATTAGTCAATACGATGAGCCACTGGCAGTGGGTGGTGAACTTGCTGGTGTACATATAACCAGAGTTCATTTGGAAGAAGATACGGGAAAATTAATACATGCAACAGTTAAGAATAAGAAAGTTAGCCTTGTGGATTTTAATCGGAGTGGAGTAGCATTGGTAGAGATAGTAACAGAACCAGATATTAGAAGTAGTGAGCAAGCAGTGATGTTTTTGAAACGATTGCGCCAGATTGTGCGTTACTTAGGTATATCTGATGCAGATATGGAAAAGGGGTCGATGAGGATAGAGCCAAATATCTCTCTTTCCAGGTATGTCAACTCAGTACATTCCAGGAATGTACAGGAATTGCCTAATTATAAGGCGGAGGTGAAGAATATTAATTCGTTTAAGTTTGCAAAAAAAGCTATTGATTATGAATTAAAACGACATGAGGAGATTCTAGAAAAAGGCCAAACACCAAAACAAGAAACCCGTGGCTGGGATGAGAAGAAAAATATTACTGTTTCACAGAGACTTAAGGAGGAGGCGAATGATTATAGATATTTTCCCGAGCCAGACATTCCTCCTATGAACTTTGCTAAGCCCTACCTGGATAGAATAAGAGCAGAGATTCCTGAATTGCCAGATCAAAAATTTAACAGATATATTAAAGAATATGGGCTTTCAGAATATGATAGTGAAATATTGTCTGTAAATCGAGAAGTAGCATTATGGTTTGAAGAGTCTGTTGCTGCATATGTTCAGACTGTTACCTCGGGGATAAAACAGAAGAAAAATGTGCAACCATCCGCTTATGCAAAAGTCATTGCAAACTGGATTACCGGAGACTTGGCTAATTTGCTTAAAAAAGATAAAGTTAAGATTGGTGAGATAAAGTTATTGCCTGCACACTTAGCGGAGTTGCTTTATCTTGTAGATAAGGGTGAGATATCTTCAACAGCAGCTAAAAGAGTATTTATCAAAGTATATAAAACCGGTGAAACTCCCTCTAATATAGTTAAAGAACTAGATTTGGGAATTGATCAGAATAGTTCTGCTCTTAAAAAAATAGTTGAGGAAGTAATGAACACAAATTACAAAGCAGTTGAAGAGCTTAAGGCCGGAAAAGGGGCAGCTATCGGCTTTTTAATTGGGCAAGTGATGCAAAAAATGAAAGGCAAAGCTGATGCAATAACAGTGAGTAAGCTAATTAAGGAGTTATTGGTAAATAAGTAATGAGTAAATTTGTCCATCTACATGTCCATAGTGAATATTCCCTTCTTGATGGCTTGGCTAAACTTCCAAAATTAATAAAGAGAACCAAGGAACTTGATATGGATGCTGTTGCTTTAACAGACCATGGCGCTATGTATGGGGCGTATAATTTTTATCGTGAAGCAACAAAGGCAGGAATTAAGCCAATCATAGGATGTGAGGTTTATCAGGCGGAAGGATCAATTTATGATGAACCGCCACCGGGTAAGAAAAAAGATAGATATCATCTGTTGCTTTTGAGCAAAAACGAAACAGGATACAAAAATCTTATGAAACTGACGTCAATAGCTCACCTTGACGGATTTCATTATAAGCCTAGAATCGACCTAGATGTTTTAGCAAAATATAGTGAGGGTTTAATCTGTCTCTCAGGCTGTCTGCAAGGTCTTTTAAACCAATATATATTGCACGATGAAGATAACAAAGCAGAAGAGCTTGTGCAGAAATTCATGAAGATATTTCCAGAGGACCATTATTATCTTGAGTTGCAGAGGCACCCGGGAATTACTGAGTTAAATAAGGTGAATGATAAACTTCTGGATCTATCGAGAACCTATGGCATTCCTGTTGTTGCGACTAATGACGTTCACTATCTTAAAAAAGAGCATGCAGAGGCTCAGGAGATTCTGCTGTGTATTCAAACCCAGAGTACCATGCTCGAAAAAAATAGACCACTTTCGATGATAGATACACCAGATTTTTATATGAAATCCGCTCTTGAAATGCAAGAGCAGTTCCAAGATATACCTGAGGCGATAGAAAACACTGTAAAAATTGCAGAAATGGTAGATATTAAGATTAAAGAGGGTAAATTGATTCTACCTCCATTTGAGGTGCCAGATGGCTCAAAACCTAGAGATTATTTGCGAAAAATAAGCTTAGAAAAATTACCATCTAGATATACCAATGCTAGTGAGGAAGTAAAAAAAAGACTGAAATATGAGTTAGAGGTGATTATTAGCAAGGGATATGCAACTTATTTCCTGATTGTGGCAGATTTTGTGAATTGGGCTAAAAAGCATGGCATCGCAGTTGGTCCAGGTCGTGGGTCGGCGGCTGGATCATTAGTTGCCTACTTGCTTGGAATAACTGCTCTGGACCCAATTGATCTCGAACTGCCTTTTGAGAGATTTTTGAATCCTGACCGCCCATCCTCGCCAGATATTGATTTAGATTTTGCGGATAATAGAAGGGATGAGGTTATTGAATATGTTGTTAAGAAGTATGGAGAAGATCATGTAGCGCAGATAATCACATTTGGGTCCATGGATGCTCGACAGGCAATTCGTGATGTAGGTCGGGCACTAGGAATGCCATACTCTGCGCCTGATCGAATTGCTAAATTGATTCCACCAAACTTTCAGGGATTTAAAAAGACAATTGACGACGCACTTGAGGAGTCTAAAGAGCTTAAGATGGCGTATAGTAGTGAAGATGAAACCAAAAAATTACTTGATTTAGCTAAGCAACTTGAAGGTGTATCTAGACACGCATCGGTGCACGCTGCCGCGGTTGTTATAGCAGATAAGGATTTGACGGAATACACACCACTCCTTCGAGAATCAAAAGGAAATAAGATTATTACACAGTACGATATGTATGCTTTGGATATCAATGCTGATTCAGACGGGAGAGCTATTGGGCTACTTAAAATGGACTTTTTAGGTTTACGGACCTTAACAATTCTCCAAAGTACAGTTGAGTACATTCAACAGACTCGGGGGAAAACACTCGATGTATATAAATTGCCAATAGGCGATAAAAAAACATATGAAATGATCTCAAGCGGTGAAACGACGGGAGTATTTCAACTTGAAAGTAGGGGAATGAGGCAATTAGCAAAAAAGCTAGAACCAAATAAGTTTTCGGACATATCAGCTATGGTTGCTTTGTATAGGCCTGGACCTATGCAGTGGATTAATGATTTTATTGCTGGCAAGCAAAATCCAAATAAGATTAGGTATCCGCATCCAGATTTAAAATCTGTGCTATCTGAGACATATGGTATTGCCGTTTATCAAGAGCAATGTATGCAAATTGCCAATCAGCTAGCTGGATATAGCATGGTTGAGGCAGATGCATTACGTTATGCCATCGGTAAGAAAAAGAAAAAAGCTATGCAGAAAGAAAAGATTAAGTTTATTGCTGGCTGCCAAAAAAATGGCTACAACAAAGAGGTGGCAGAAAAAATATGGTCTCTGATTGAAAAATTTGCTGCGTACGGCTTTAATAAGCCACATTCTGCTTCCTATGGACTTATTGCTTATCAGACAGCATATATGAAGACTCACTACCCTGTGGAGTTTATGACTGCTGTACTTTCCGCAGAGAGTCGAGCAACTTCTGGCCCGATTAGAGATGAAAAAATGGCACAAGCGGTTAAGGAATGTAAAAGAATGAAGATCAAGTTATTAACTCCAGATGTCAATAAATCAATGTCTGACTTTGCGATTGAGAATAATAATTCAATTAGATTTGGATTATCTGCTGTTAAAAATGTTGGCCGCGCGGCAATTGAGGTGTTATTGGCTGCAAGAATAAAAGGAGAGGATTTCAAATCACTTAGTGATTTTACACGTAAGGCTGACTTGTCTAAAGTTAATAGGAAGACAATAGAGAGCTTGATTAAAGCTGGGGCGATGGACAAATATGGCAATAGAATGGCGTTGCTTTCAGCTCTACCTGAAATTATGGCTAAGACTAATAGTTATAAAAAACAACAGGCATCTGGCCAATCAATGCTTTTTGGTGACGTGGCAGTTGAGGAAAATGATAACCTGCTTGATCTAGGAGAGCTAGACAGAAACCAACAATTGGTTCTGGAGAAAGAGATGTTGGGGTTTTACTTATCTGATCACCCTCTGAGCTTATATAGTGAAGCTTTGAGTAAGTTGGTGACACATAGCATAGCGGAAGTAGGGGAGGAGTTAGTGAATGAAAATATTAAAATTGGAGGAATTGTCTCAAGTCTTAAAAAAGTATATACACGGAAAGATAACAAAGAAATGGCGTTTGGAAGAATTGAGGATGAATCTGGAGCTGTGGATTTTGTAGTTTTTCCTAAATCATTTGAGAGGTATAAGTCTATTTTTGATTCTGATGGAATATTGGTAATTGCTGGTAAGGTAAATATGAGAGATGAAGGAATAAATGTAATGGTGGATAAAATCAAGACCCTGTAGACTTAAGTAAGGTTAAGCCTTACATTAAAAATGGCACGTAATATAAAATTTATGACAGGCAATTTTTATCATGTGTATAACCGTGGTGTTCGTAAATCTGATATATTTCTAAAAAATCAAGACTACAAAAGATGGGAGAAGCTTTTATATTGGTGTAATAATTATGACTACTCATATAGTAGGTATCTATCAAGACTGTTTCAAATTAAGAGAAAAGGTGGTTCTGTTGAGCAACTTAACGAATTAGTTAGAATGCATAAGCTAGATACTCCACTTGTGGATATCCATGCGTTCGTGGAGATGTCAAACCATTTTCACCTACTTTTACGACAGATAAGTGATGATGGAATAGCTAAATTTATGCAAAAGCTAGCTACTGCTTATGCAATGTATTTTAATTTAACAGTGGGTTTTAAGGGAGCTGTATTTGAGGGAAGTTACTGTGCGGTTGAAGTGCTATCTGATGCCCAGCTTATGCAATTATTTCGATATATTCATCTTAACCCTCAAGCTGCCGGACTAGTAGACATCGAGAATCTTTTGAGTTATCAGTGGTCTTCGCTTTCCAGCTATTGTTCGGGTTCAGATGACAAAGCGCTAACCAAAGATTTCTTCTTAGGTTTATTTAAAAGTAAAGATGATTTACTCGAGTTTATTGTATCAGCAGCGGTTGAAGGTAATCATGAATTGTTGAAAGATGTAGTGATAGATGATCACTCATGAAGGCCGTTAATTCAACCTCAAGTAAGGCTTAGCCTTACTTGAGGTGTTGTGGGAAATTATATGCTGAGTTTGGTATAATGAAATCTTCTTGACTAAGAAAGATTACATACATATAATAGACGTAGATAAGGGTAAAAGAAGTAGGGAGGTTGGAAAAAAGTCGGACGAGTCTCTAAATAGAGCTATGACACTTGCGTCAGAGCTTGGGATTCAGATAGCTTTTCCGATAGTGTTAGGCGTAGGACTGGGTTACTGGATAGATAAAGTACTGGGTAACAATCAACCTATATTTACACTATCTCTTTTATTTTTTGGAATAGTAGTAAGTTTTTATACGTTATTTAAAAAAGTTAAAACTTTATAATGGAAAAGGAAATACATATTAGTCTTCCCGCACAAACATTATTTCATATTGGTGGGTTACCCGTAACTAACACTTTGCTGATAACCTGGGTGGTAATGTTCTTTCTTATAGTTTTTTCATATAGAGTAAGTAGGAATCTAAAAAATAAACCAGGAAAGCTTCAGATGGTTGTTGAAATTGTAATAGGTGGTATATATGGATTGTTTGAAAAGATTACGGGTCACAATACAGCTAAATTCTTTCCGCTTTTAGCTACAATCTTTTTGATAGTGCTATTTTCAAATTGGACTGGTTTGCTACCAGGAATGGAATCGATATTTACCACAGTGATTGAACATGGACATGAGATTCATATTCCTATCTTGCGTGCTCCATCGACTGATTTAAACTTTACTCTCGCACTGGCGATTTCTGCAGTAGTCTTTATTCAGTTTTTTGGTTTGAGAAATTTGGGTATTAATTATTTGAGTAAATTTATTGATTTTAAAAACCCAATTAACTTTTTTGTGGGCATATTAGAGATAATATCTGAATTTGCTAAGGTTGTTTCATTTGCTTTTCGTTTATTTGGCAATATATTTGCGGGAGAAGTTCTTTTAATTGTAATAGCTTCTTTAGCTCCTCTTTTGGCACCGTTGCCCTTTTTAGCACTGGAGTTGTTTGTAGGCTTTATACAGGCGATTGTGTTTTCTATGTTAACAGCTGTATTTTTAAATGTGGCAGTGAGTAAACATTAGGGGTTGATAAAATGATATCAACAATGTATAAGTATATTTTAAATAAGAGGGAGGTGAATAAGTGTGGAATCTGATTTAAGTTCAATTGGTGCAGCGTTAGCTATCGGGCTTGGAGCTCTTGGTCCAGGGTTAGGTATAGGTATGCTTGGTAAAGGAGCAATGGAGGCTTTGGGACGAAATCCTGAGGCTGAAAGCCAAATTCGTACAAGTATGATTTTGGCAATTGCTTTTGCTGAGGCAATCGCAATTTATGCTTTAGTTGTTGCATTAATAATTAAATTCGTATAGGAATACTAGCTACCGGAGAAAGTTGTGCTTTGGCACAGACACGCTTATATAATAAACTATGCTTGAAAATATAGGAATAAATGGACGGCTGTTATCTTTTCAAATAATTAATTTTTTGGTACTTATTTTTATCTTAAATAAATTTCTGTATAAACCAGTTTTAAAAATGATTCAGGATAGGCAGAGTGAGATTAATAAGGGTTTAAGACTTACGGAAGATATGCAGATAAAGGAAGAAGGTTTAGTTAAAGATAGAGAGAAAGTGCTAAAAAGAGCTAGAGAAGAAGCTCAGGCTTTATTAGAGCAAAAAAAGCAGGAAGCAGTTAAGGTAAGAGAAAAGATTATAGCAGAGGCACGGCAAGAGAAGGAAGCTATTGTAGCTTCAGGAAAACGGGAGATTGAGGCAAATAGACGTGATATGGAAAAGAAACTGGAGCAAGATGTATTGGAGATTGCTTATGGTATGACAGAAAAAGTATTGCAGGACGTTCTTACAAAAAAAGATCATGAGGTAATTATCCATTCACAACTTAAAAAGCTTGGATTAATAAAATCTAAGAAATAATATATGTCAGTTGATAGAAAAGATAAATCGCAAAAACTTGTAAGTACACTTGTTGGCTTTTTGCACGAAAGAAACGAAGAAGTCCTACTAGCGGAAGTATCTAGTCAGCTTGATAAGTTATCCACTAAAGAGAGTGAGCGTGGCACAACAATTATCGCTACATCAGCAATAAAGTTAGATGAGGAAAGCAAGAAGCACATACAGAAGTTTTTTAAGGGAATTTTGGATAAACAGTATCCTGTTAAAAATATTGTAGATAAATCTACAATAGGAGGGGTTAGACTAGAATGGGGCGATCTATATTTAGACTTAACTTTATCGGGGAGGCTTGATTCAGTAAAGAGACAATTAGCAAGATGAAAAAAGATAATTCGAAAATTTTAGAACAGTTACAAAGTAGATTAAATAAGGTTGAGTTTCGTGAGCAGCCACAAAATACTGGTGTTGTTACGTCTGCGGGAGATGGCGCTATAACCATGAGTGGACTCTCTGATGTTTCCGCACTTGAAATGTTAGAAATGCAGCGAGGGCAAACTGCTTTAACGCTAAATCTAGAGCATGACAAGGTTGTGGGAATTGTTCTTGATGATTTTAGTGGTGTTAAGGTGGGAGACAAAGCAACAGCAACAGGTAAACTACTCTCTGTTGGTGTAGGAGAGGCGCTTTTGGGTCGAGTAATTGATCCATTAGGGGCGCCAATTGATGGCAAGGGTGAAATTAAAACAAAGGAGAGATATCCAATTGAAAAAGTTGCACCTGGTGTGATTTTTCGAAAACCCGTGGACACGCCAGTGCAAACTGGTATAAAAGCGGTTGATAGCATGATTCCGGTTGGTAGAGGACAGCGAGAGCTAATTATTGGAGATCGTAAAACCGGTAAAACTGCAATTGCGCTTGATACGATTATTAATCAAAAGAGTCAGGATATGATCTGCATTTATGTTTCGATTGGTCAAAAAACTTCCTCTACAGCTTTAACGATAGATATACTAAAAAAGAACAAGGCTCTAGATTACACAATTATAGTTGCAGCAGATGCGAAAGATCCTGCTGCCTTGCAGTACATTGCTCCATACACAGGTTGTGCTATTGGGGAGTATTTTATGGATAAGGGAAAAGATGTGCTTATCGTATACGATGATCTGTCCAAACATGCTTGGGCCTATCGTGAAATTTCCCTTATTCTAAAGCGTCCTTCTGGACGGGAAGCATACCCAGGCGATGTGTTTTATCTACATTCACGGCTTCTTGAGCGAGCTTGTAAAATGGATGATGAGTATGGTGGGGGTTCAATAACGGCATTGCCAATAATTGAGACACAGGCTGGAGACCTGTCAGCATACATTCCCACTAATGTTATTTCAATTACTGATGGACAGATCTTTTTTGACACGGATCTTTTCAATGCAGGTATTCGACCAGCTATTAACTCAGGATTGTCGGTTTCTCGTGTGGGAGGAGCAGCTCAGACTAAAGCAATGAAACAGGTAGCTGGTAAATTAAGGCTAGACCTAGCCCAGTACAGAGAGCTACAGGCTTTTGTGCAGTTTTCGACAGACCTGGATAAAGAAACAAAAGCTCGCATAGATATTGGAGCAAGAATGACACAACTTTTGAAGCAAAAACAGTTTAATCCATATTCAGTTGAAAAACAGGTCATAGTCTTTTGGGCAGGTATTAATGGATTTTTAAATGAAATAGAGATTGAGAAAATTACTGAGTTTGAAGAGGAATACCTTGGTTATATGGAATCTATGCATTCAAAAATTTTAAAAACTATTGCAAAGACCAAAAAATTGGATGAAAAGATTGAGAAAGAATTAAAAAAGGCAACCGAGGAATTTACCAATGGCTACATTAAGAGAGATTAAAAGAAGAGTAAAATCTGTTAAGAATATATCGCAGATAACTAGCGCCATGCAGATGGTTGCAGCAAGTAAAATGAAAAAAGCACAGCAAAAAGCAACGGGATTTGAGCCATACGCGCAGAGAATTTCTGAAGCGGTTAAAGAATTAGCATCTGGAGTGGATTCAGATTTGCACAGTTTATTATCTACTGGTAATCCAGAAGCAAGAGAATTAGTAATTATAATATCTACTAATAAAGGTCTTTGTGGAGGATTGAATAGCGGACTCTTTCGTGCAGTAAAAAAGTGGTATCTAAATTTAGATAAGAATGAATGCGTTACAGTGGGAAAAAAGGGGCAAAGTTTTGTGAGGTCAAACAGGGCTAAATTGGTGGCAGATTTTTCGGATGGTTCACCGATAAATAGTGTTTCTGCATTAGCTCACTATGGTGTTGAAGGTTTTTTAAGAGGAGATTATAGCAAAATAGTTGTTGTATACAATAAATTTGTAAATTCATTTACTCAAGAGCCAACCCGTTTTGAGCTTTTACCTATAACTTCCTTAGGTGAGATTAAGGAAAGGCTAGCTGATGAGAATAAATTTGCGGATTTTTTGGTTGAACCAAACCCAGTTAAAGTATTAGATGCATTGCTACCTGAATATGTAGAGAACATAATTAGAGCAGCTACACTTTCTGCTGAGGCAAGTGAGTATTCAGCAAGAATGATGGCAATGAAAAATGCAACTGACAATGCTGATGAATTACAGGTAAATCTAACACTGGAGTATAATAAGATGCGTCAAAGTGAGATTACAACTTCTTTGCAAGATATGATTACAGCTAGAATGACTACAGTGTAATATGGCAAAGCAAATAGAAAAACAAGTAGTGGGTAAAATAGTGCAAATTGTTGGTGTTGTTATTGACGTCGAATTTGACAAAGACACTGAGTTGCCATCGATTAAGTCAGCTGTAGAAGTTCTTTTAGCCGATGATAAGAGGCTGATATTAGAGGTTATGTTGCAACTAGACTCAAAAACTGTGCGTTGTGTGTCGATGGGCTCAACTGATGGACTTAAGCGTGGAATGAGCGTTATTGCTACAGGTGAGCCAATAACAGTTCCTGTTGGTAAGCAATCTTTGGGACGTATATTTGACGTTGTAGGGAATGCTATTGATGGAAAACCACAACCAAAAGGAAAGCGTTGGCCAATTCACCGCGAGGCACCTTCCTTAATAAGTCAAGATGTAAAACAGGATATATTAGAGACGGGAATTAAGGTTATTGATCTTATTGCACCTTTTGTTAAAGGAGGAAAAGTTGCTGTTTTTGGTGGTGCTGGAGTAGGTAAAACAGTTCTTATTCAGGAGCTTATAAGAAATGTTGCAACTGAGCATGGAGGAGTATCTGTGTTTGCAGGTGTGGGCGAGAGAACCAGAGAGGGTAATGATCTCTGGAGAGAAATGAAGGATTCTGGAGTTATTGATAAAACCGCTTTAGTATTTGGGCAGATGAATGAGCCACCTGGCGCTAGAATGAGGATAGCGCTGGCGGGTCTTACCATGGCAGAGTATTTTCGTGATGTGGAAGGCCAAGATGTATTGTTCTTTATAGATAATATTTTTAGATTTGCACAAGCAGGAAGTGAAGTATCGGCACTTTTGGGCAGAATTCCCTCTGCTGTTGGGTATCAGCCAACTCTAGCTTCGGATATGGCCGCTTTGCAGGAGAGAATTACTTCAACTGATAAAGGCTCAATTACGTCGCTACAGGCAGTGTATGTACCTGCGGATGACTATACAGATCCAGCTCCAGTAGCTACTTTTGCGCATCTAGATTCATCTTTGTCACTTGAGAGGTCTTTATCTGAGCAGGGACTATATCCATCTATTGATCCACTATCATCACAATCTAGAATTTTAGACCCTGCTATAATAGGTGAGGAACACTATAAAGTAGCGCGCGGAGTGCAGGAAGTTCTGCAGAGACATAAAGATCTGCAAGATGTTATTGCAATTTTAGGTATGGAAGAGCTTTCTGATGAGGATAAGATTATTGTATCTCGAGCCAGAAAAATACAGCGTTTTCTAACTCAGCCAATGTTTGTGGCGGCACAATTTACTTCTATGGAGGGTAAATATGCAACATTAGTTGAGACTATAAGAGGGTTTAAAGAAATCCTAGAAGGAAAACACGATGATAAAAATGAACAAGCGTTTTACATGAAAGGTAATATATCAGAAGTTAAGTAAGCGATTGTTATATTGTGTTATCACTATCAATTGTCACCCCAGAAAAAATAGCATTTGAAGGTGAAATCAAACAGGTAACTGTGCCTGGCGCTGATGGGCAGCTCACCATCTTGTCTAAACATGCCTCGCTCTTCGCTCAATTGATTGAGGGTGAGCTACAGATAATGGTAAGTAACAAGCCTATATATATGGCCATAGGTGGGGGCTTTGTTGAAGTTCATAAAGATAAGATGGTGCTGATGGTAACGAGAGCTATAAAGGAAGACGAGCTTAATGAAAAGGAAATTTTAAAAGCTAAGGCTCGAGCGGAAGAAATACTTAAAGACAAACTGGATCCTCAAGAATACCAGCAGACACATGCATTATTAAGAGCTCACTTAGTAGATTTAAGGGTATTGAAGCACAGTCGAAACCGAAGGTCTGCAAAAACGCAAAATATTTAAAGGCTAGGGGGTAAGTATAAACTGTATGATATGCATTGTAATATATGTTTAGACTGCAAGCAAAGAATTGGCATTCCGATAATCTACAAAAAAGAGAACAGACCAGCTGTCAGATTATTTGTAGGAGCAATTTATAAGAGAGGTATATAGGTAACATATAAGGACGGTCCTTATATGTTAAGTTTTTTTGCTTTCTGGGAGGCGAGATTTTTTCTTGTCTTTTATTCCTGATGTCTGGTGCTGTTTTAGATAATTTCAAGTAAGGCTAAGCCTTACTTTAAGATCAAAACTTAACGAATAAGTCCAATGAGTCACCAATAGGTAAACTATGAAACAACAGATAGGATAAGAAGCATACTACCGAACAATCGGGGATATAATTCCTGGATGAAAAAGGTTGTCTCAATGCATGCATTTGCAGACTCGGATACAGCTGTTTCATAGTTTACCTAGACCTTCAAAACTAAGTCATCAGCTAATGCTTTAAAAGTATCTCTATTTCTACAACAATGATAGAATCCATGAGGGCCTTGGTGATAAAACACCAGCAACTGTTCTAGGAAAGGAGATTAAAAGTCCAAAAGGTCCGTAGCCTAAACATGGGGTTGTGTAATATACATATAAATGGTATAAAAATGAGCAATGCTTAATGGTACTTTAGAGCTTGCAGATGGAACACAAATCCATGGTAGAAGTATAGGAGCACCGACATTTAGTTCTGGTGAAGTAGTTTTTACTACTGGAATGGTTGGATATCCTGAGGCTTTGACAGATCTTTCATACCGCGGACAGATTTTAGTTTTCACTTATCCCTTGATTGGTAGTTATGGCGTTAAGGACAAAACATATGAAAGTCAGGCAATTCAGGTAGAGGGGGTTATCATGTCAGAGGAGGTTAATAACTATAGCCATCATAGCGCTGTAAAAAATATAACTACATGGTTTGAGGAACAAGGTGTTCCAGCTCTATCTGGGATAGATACCAGGGCTTTAACTCTTAAGCTTAGAGAATCTGGAGTGATGGGTGGAAAGCTGTATTTTCATGAGGAAGATAAAAACAGAGAGATCGTAGATAATAACACTAGTAATCTACCAGCTGAGATTTCAGTTAGTAAGCCAATTACTTTAGGTAAGGGTAAGACTCATCTTGGACTAGTTGATTGTGGAACTAAGCAAGGCATCATAGACTCTTTACTTGCAGAGAAAGTAAAAATAACAATATTACCCTGGAACTGGAGTAGTTTAGAGGAATACGATGGAGTAGTTGTGGGTAATGGACCAGGTGATCCTAAGATGCTTACGGAAACTGTAGAAAATATTAGGTCATATATGAACTGCAAAAAACCTCTTTTGGGTATATGTTTGGGCAATCAGATAATCTCTCTAGCTGCAGGTGGAGATACATATAAGCTTGCCTTTGGCCATCGCTCACATAATCAACCTGTTTTGGATAGGTCAACTAATAAAGCTTACTTAACTACCCAAAACCATGGATATGCAGTTGATTCAAAAAAACTGCCTAGGTTGTGGGAAGAGTGGTTTGTAAATCTAAATGATCATACAAATGAAGGGATAAAACATAAAACACTACCCTTTATGTCTACGCAGTTTCACCCAGAAGGTAGACCAGGACCTGAAGATACTAACTGGCTATTTAGATATTTTGTGAAATTATGTTAAAAATTTTAATACTCGGTTCAGGAGCGTTGCAGATTGGCCAAGCTGGTGAATTTGATTACTCAGGATCTCAAGCTATAAAAGCTGTAAAAGAGGAAGGTAACAAAGTCATCTTAGTTAATCCAAATATCGCTACTATTCAGACCTCGAGAGGTCTTGCTGATAAGGTATATTTTTTACCAGTTACCCCAGAGTTTGTTACTAAAGTTATTATAAAGGAAAAACCTGATGCGGTTATGTTAGCATTTGGTGGTCAAACAGCCTTAAATTGTGGGCTAAAGTTGTATAGGCAGGGAGTATTTAAGAAACATAATGTCAAGGTGCTTGGAACATCTCTTAAAACAATTGAAATAACAGAGGATAGAGAGCTTTTTAAAAGAGAGATGAAGAGACTTAAGTTAGATGTGGCTATAAGCTCTACCGTAAACTCGATTAAACAGGCCCATAAAGTAATGCAAAATATGAAATATCCGGTCATGTTGCGTTCTGCTTTTGCTCTTGGTGGACTTGGTTCTGCAGTTGTTTACAATAAGCAGCAACTAGATAAACAGCTAAAAATTGCACTTTCACAATCCAAGCAAGTTTTAGTTGAGGAGTATCTGGGTGGTTGGAAGGAAATTGAGTATGAAGTAATACGAGATGCTAATGGAAATAAGGTGACTATATGCAATATGGAGAATATGGACCCTATGGGAATCCACACTGGTGAGTCGATTGTTGTTGCTCCTTCTCAAACATTAACTAATGACGAATATTTTGGACTTAGAAGAGTTAGTTTAGACTGTATTGAGGGATTAGGGATAATTGGTGAATGCAATATTCAGTTTGCTTTTAACCCCCACCCCAAAAATAGTAAGCTGGATTATAGAATTATTGAGGTTAATGCAAGGCTTTCGAGATCTTCTGCCTTGGCTTCAAAGGCAACTGGTTATCCTTTGGCATTTGTAGCTGCAAAAATTGGATTAGGTAAAACACTTCCCGAAATTAAGAATGCTGTGACTAAGACAACTACAGCTTTTTTTGAGCCAGCGCTCGACTACTTAGTTGTAAAAATTCCACGATGGGACTTGAATAAATTTGATAGAGTGAATGAGCTGTTGGGTTCTGAGATGAAGAGTGTTGGGGAAGTAATGGCAATCGGTAGGACATTTCCCGAAGCAATTCAAAAAGCAGTGAGAATGTTGGATATTGGTTATTCGGGGGTCATTCCAGATAGCGATCGAACTATAAATTATGAGCAGGAACTTGCTAATCCCACGCCTGAGCGATTATTTCTAATATCACAAGCTCTTATGAAGGGTATGTCTCCTGAAAAGATAGCTAATTTAAGCAAGATTGATATATGGTTTATATATCAAATTCAGCGAGTTGTTAAGTACTATATGAAGATGAAATCAAGTAAACAAAGAACTCCAGAGCAGATAAAAACTGCAAAGAAACTTGGCTTTTCAGATAATGAGCTGGCAAAAATATTTAATTTAGGCGAGGATAAGATTCGTTTATATAGAAAAAAGCATAGTATTTTGCCTGTAATTAAAAAAATAGATACACTGGCAGGAGAGTTTCCGGCAGAGACTAATTATCTCTACATGACTTATAATGGAAATAGTAATGATGTAGCTAGAACTAATAGGAAATCGGTGGGAATATTGGGTGGAGGACCATATAGAATAGGATCGTCAGTAGAGTTTGATTGGTGTGCGGTTAGTGCCTGCTGGGAATTTAAGAAAAGAGGATATTCAACAGTAATGCTAAACTGTAACCCCGAAACTGTCTCCACTGATTACGACATTAGCGATAGGCTGTATTTTGATGAGCTGACTTTTGAGAGAGCTCTAGATATAGCAGAATACGAAAATATACCACTTGTGGTATCGGTTGGGGGACAAACGCCTAATAATCTAGCTTTGAAGCTTAAAAATGCGGGTATCAGCGTACTTGGTACTTCACCAAAAGATATAGATAGAGCTGAAGATAGACATAAATTTTCAAAACTTCTGGATAAAATTAAAGTTTTGCAACCTGCTTGGGCAGAGGTTAAGAGTCGTTCTGCGGCTGTAACTGCAGCTGATAAAATTGGTTATCCAGTGTTAATGCGCCCTTCATATGTTTTATCTGGTCAAGCAATGTTTGTTGCGTTTAGCGAAGCTGAGTTAAATAGTTATCTAGATTCTGAAAGTGTGAAAGAGGTTGGTTATCCTCTTACAATGAGTAAGTATTATTTAGGTTACAAGGAAACAGATGTGGATGGAGTTGCGAGTTGCGGAGGTCTTTTAAGAACTGTAATTTTAGAACATGTTGAAAATGCAGGTGTTCATTCAGGTGATGCATCTTTAGTATATCCATCACCAACTCTGCCCTTAAATATTCAACAAAAGATAGTTCGCCAGACAGCAAGAATTGCTAAGGAGCTTCGAATAAATGGTCCATTTAATATACAATTTTTGGTGAGCAATCAGGACATTCGTGTTATTGAGTGTAATCTTAGAACATCTAGAAGTTTCCCTTTTTCTTCTAAAGTTACTAATTCTAATTTAATCTCTTTTGCAGTTAAAGCAATGATTGAAAATAAAGTAGGTAGAGGCAAGGATGATATTGTTCTGTCTCAGAAAGCTAATTTTACAGCTGTTAAGGTTCCTCAATTTTCCTTTTCCAGACTGCGCGGAGCAGACCCTGTCTTAAAAGTTGAGATGGCTTCTACAGGTGAAGCTGCAAGTTTTGCTTCTAATTTACATGAAGCCTTTTTAAAAGCTGTAATTTCTACAGAGGTTAAGCTTCCCTCTAAAGCAGCTTTATTGTCGCTGGGTGGATACCATGCAAAGAGGAAATTTTTAACTCCAGCTCTGTTGTTGCAGCAGATTGGCTTTAAGTTGTATGCGACTGGCAAAACCTGTGATTTTTTAGCTGCTAATGGGTTAAATGTAACTTGTGTATATAAGATATATGAGAAAAAGCAACCAGATGTTCCAGCCACCATTATTGGCGGGATGGTTGATTTAGTTATTAATACAAGTGAGATGCCAGACGTTGGTATGGAAAAATTTAAGAAGCAGACCACTGATGGATATCTTATTAGAAGAGCTGCAATTGACCATGGTGTTCCCTTAATTACAGACTTACATAACGCCTGTTTATTTGTTGAGTCACTGGCATTGATGAGAAATAAAACATTTGAAATTAACAGCTGGGATGAGTATCTTGACAATGCCTTAACAAAGAGTTAAAAGCAATATGACAATGTTAAAAATTGATGGGAATTTTAAAAACAAGCATATTCTTTCTGTGGAACAGTTTAGTAAATCTGATATTAAATTACTCTTCACTGAAACCGATAGCATGAAAAAGTTAGTTGTGACTAAGGGGGGCAACAACAAGTTACAGCATAGGATCATGACGGCACTTTTCTATGAGCCTTCGAGTCGTACATTTAGCTCGTATATTGCAGCAATGGAGAGATTGGGTGGTGGTATTATCCCCATTCATGGAATTGAAAACTCATCAGTTAAAAAGGGAGAGACTCTAGAAGACACAGTTCGTGTATTTAGTAGCTATAGCGATATAATTGTTATTCGGCACCCAGAGACGGGTTTGGTAGCTAGGGCAGCAAAGTCAAGCCAAGTTCCTGTTATAAATGCAGGTGATGGCGCTGGTGAACATCCAACTCAGGCATTACTAGACCTTTATACAATTTCAAGCCACTTTAGCTTACATAAGGAAGTTACAATAACTATGGTGGGAGACTTAAAATATGGAAGAACTATCCATTCTTTATCAAAACTGCTCTCTCTATTTTCAAAAGTTAATATAATATACGTCTCTCCAGCAACTCTAAAAGTCCCCAAAAAGATTTTGGATTATATTAAGGAAACTAAGATATCTTTTAATGAAATAACAGATTTTAATGAAGCAATTTCTCAAGCTGATGTTTTATATATGACAAGAATTCAGAAAGAAAGATTTAGAAATATAGCTTCCTACAACAAGGTTAAGAATAGTTATATATTGAATATTAAGCGACTTGAAAAAGCAAAAAAGAAGATGATCATTATGCATCCCTTACCAAGAATAAATGAGATAACACCGGGTGTTGATGATGACCCTCGTGCGGTATATTTTACGGAAAGTGTTGCAAATGGTATGTATCTTCGAATGGCACTATTGAAGCTGGCATTAACTAAATGAAGTTAGATTTGCTTAACCAACCTGTGCGCGCTGGGTTTAGTTGCTATTATTTTACCCATGCTATATAGGAGCTTACCACGTAGAAATGTAGCATATGGCCTTCCAATAAGTTCCATTCCTTCATATGCTGACCATTTGAGCTTTGTAAACAAATCCTGTTTTTGAACTTTCCATATATTATTAACATCAATTACAACTAAATCTGCATCATTTCCTATTTGGATACCAGATTTTTGAGTAAATCCAAAGAAGTTTGCGACATTTGTTGATCCCATATTTGCTAGTCGCATGAGTCCCTCTTCAAGTGTATTTTTTCCAAATTGCCTAATCCAGCCCGTGATAAACACCGCAACTGATTCTTGTACTCCTGGAGTACCACTTGCGGCTTTCCATATATCACCCTGCTTTTCATCTAGCGTATGAGGCGTGTGTTCAGAACAATACCCGTCGATTATACCTTTTCGAACCATCTGCCACAGCTTCGCATTTGTCTTGAGGGAGCGGATTGCGGGGGAGACTTTGATAAGCGTGCCCAGTTTTTCATAATCATCAGTTGTAAAAAATAACTGATAGCCGGTAACTTCTCCTCCCACATTTATTCCTTTTAATCGTGCTTTTCTTATTTCTTCAAATTCCCCTTGTGTACTTGCATGAAGAATCCATAATTTTGTCTTATATTTCACAGCAAGTTCTACTGCAATTTTTGCAGCTTTTATGACAACTGCTTCATTTCGTGCTTGGGAATAAGCAAACATGTCAGTACGACCACTTCTTTGTAGAGCTTGTTCCTGCTTCGTTACAAGACTTTGATCCTCAGCATGAGCTAGAACGGGAAATCCTCTTTCGGCAGCTATTTTCCAAATCCTTGCCTGATCTTTTTTGTTTGTAACTGTTGTTGGTGTTGTTTGGTGTCCAGCCATAAACACTTTTACCCCTACTATTTCACTGGTATCAACTTTCTCTAGCTCTGGTATGTCCTTGACAGATGTACCGAAATTGATAGCAAAATCGCAATATGATTTTTTACTATACCTAGCTATCTGCTGGTGAAGAAGTTTGACGGTAGTTATAGGGGGATTTGTGTTGGGCATATCAAATACAGTTGTAAAGCCACCGGCGAGAGCTGCACGTGTACCATGGCTGATATCCTCTTTATGCTCAAATCCTGGCTCTCTAAAATGACCATGCGTTTCGATGAACCCTGGCATCACGTAGTTACCATTTACATCATAAGAAGATTTTGAACTGGAAAATTTATTGGAGATATTGGTAATTTTTCCATTTGAAAAAGACACTGTGCCATGAATAATCTTATCTTGAGTAATTATGCGCGCATTGGTGATAGATGAATATGTGGTCAAATTTTTACTGTCTTACTCAATGTTGTCGTTAAGGAGATGCCTACTTTACGTACTATAATATTTTTCTCTTGTTTTTTACTCATTTTTGAATAGTCGTCTCGAAAGTGTGCACCACGGCTCTCCTTACGCATGACTGCAGTGGCAATGATAATTCTAGCAAGCTTGACCATTTCGATCGTCTCTAATGTTTGAGCGAGTGACTTTTTTGTTGCCGTCAATTTTGCTGTCTCTTTTAGTAGCTTAGATACTTCGTGTTTTGCTATCTTTAAACCTTTGTCATTTCTCACGATGCCAACATACTCCCACATGATCGCTTTTAATTTGTCTTGAACTGTTTTGTAGCTTACCCCTTGTTTGCGATTTAATAGATCTTCAACCTTTTTAATCTCAGCTGTAATTTTTTCATTTGACAATTTTTTATGCTTTTGTCCCAAACAATATTCACTAGCGCGAATACCGACGCGTCTACCAAATACTTGACCTTCTGCTAGTGAATTCCCCCCGAGTCGGTTTGCCCCGTGAATGCCACCGGTTACTTCACCTGCACCAAAGAATCCGGGTATATTTGTCTCACCCCATTCATTGATGCGAATACCTCCCATCATATGATGAGCCGTTGGTGTAATTTCCATTTTTTCGCGACTAATATCTACACCAACTTGTTTAAAATTATCATAAACATCAGGTATAAGCTTTTTTATTTGTTGCAACCCAAGTTCACGTACATCCAAGTAGACTCCTCCATGCTTAGTCCCTCTTCCTTCTTTTATTTCTGTATAAATTGCACGTGTTACTTCATCTCTTCCTGCAAGTTCCATAAGTTTTGGCTGATATCTCTTCATAAACCGTTCACCTTTTGAGTTGTATAATTTACCTTTATGGCCACGGACCTTTTCGGTAATTAACTTGCCACGAACTGATGAGGGATGTGCCATACCCGTGGGATGAAATTGAACAAATTCCATATCTACAAGATCAACACCACTATCATATGCCCAGGCATATCCTTCGCCGGTATTACTTGGCTCATTTGATGTAATCTCATAGAGCATGCCTGCGCCACCTGCTGCAACCAGTATGGATTTGGCAGAGAAGTATACAGGGCTGTTATCTTTAAGATTCAACGCTAAGGCGCCATATACTCCTTTCTTGTCAGCAAATATTTTAGTAACAAAGTGATTAGCAAAGAAGGGAAGCGAGAGAGATTTAACTTTATTGGATAGTCCATGCATCATTTCACGGCCAGTGTAGTCTCCAGCGCATAAGTTAAGTGGTGCAGTCTGCTTGCCTCCAGCCCAGGTATAAAACGATCCGTCAGGTAGGCGATCAAATTTAACCCCATATGATACAAGATCGTGAATTCGATCTGGCATTTCATGGGTAAAGATACGCACTAATTTTTGATTATTTATGTACCATCCACCTTTGACTGTATCCTGGAAATGAAGTTCGGGCGTTGCAGGATCTTTAAGTGCCACATTAAGTCCGCCCATGGCCTTATCTGTATGTGCATGTCCAAATGGCTCTTTAGAAACAGCAGTAATTTTAATGCCATACTTAGCTGCTTCGATAGCCGCGCGCATCCCTGCACCACCTGCACCAATTATAAGAAGATCTGTCTCAACAGTGTCCCAGCTCTTTTTCATATCTAAGAGGTATAGTATCATATGTATACAAGTGAAATGAAATTTATAGAAAAGTATAAAAAAATAGTTAGAAAAAATAATTCTGTGCTTTGTGTGGGGTTGGATAGTGATATAGGTAAATTGCCAGATAAATATAAAAATAAGCAGTATCCCCAGTTTGCATTTAATAAATGTATCATAGATCAAACACATGACTTGGTTTGTGCGTATAAACCCAATTCTGCTTTCTATGAAGCTAAAGGTGTTGAGGGAATGGCTGAGCTTAAAATGACAGTAGATTATCTTAAAAGTAAGTATCCAGATATAGTTACTATTTTAGACGCTAAAAGAGCAGATATAGGAAATACGAATAAAGGGTATGTAGAATATATCTTTGACTACTTAGGATTTGACGGCGTGACTGTTAATCCCTATTTAGGTCAAGAGGCTTTGGAGCCTTTTTTGGATAGGCAGGATAAGGGAATAATAGTTCTCTGCAAAACATCAAATCCTGGTAGCGGTGAATTTCAAGATTTACGGACTGATAAGAAGAAGCTATACCAGGTTGTGGCTGAAAATGTTGTTAATGATTGGAATAAAAATAGCAACTGTTTATTGGTGGTGGGAGCTACGTATCCAGCGGAACTAACTAAGATTAGAAAAATTGCTGGTGATATGGTATTTTTAATTCCAGGGGTTGGAGAGCAAGGTGGAGATGTTGAGAAAACAGTTAAAGCTGGAATAAATTCAACAGGTGATGGAGTGATAATAAACTTAGCCAGAAAAATTATCTTTGCAGATAATCCCAGAGAAACAGCAACAAAACTAAGAGATGAGATAAATGTTTATAGATAAGTTACAATATATAGCATGTTAGCAGAAGAAATTTCAAGATTGTTGTTCAAAATTAATGCTGTTAGTTTTAAGTTTGACCCACCATATACATTTACTTCTGGACTGAAGAGTCCTATTTATCTGGATAATAGACTTATTATTTCTTATCCTGAAGTTAGGAAGCAGATTATAGACTACTATGTTCAGGTTATAAAAGATGATATTGGATTAGATAATGTTGACTGGATTTCTGGAACTGCTACAGCAGCAATACCACACGCAGCATTTATTGCGAATGAATTAAATCTGCCAATGGTTTATGTGCGTTCGGTTGCAAAAAAACATGGAAAAGGTGAGCAGATTGAGGGTTATTTAAAAAAAGAAAGCAAAGTTGTGGTAATTGAAGACCATATTTCAACAGGTAAAAGCTCCATAGACAATGCTCTCTCAATTAGAGCAGAAGGAGGAATAGTAGAGTATTGTTTGGCTACTACTACATACGAAACAGATATTTCTCAACAAAACTTTGAAAAAGCAAAAGTTAAACTAATAACACTCACTACTGGTAGACTAATTGCGGAAACTGCATTTAAGGAGGGATTAATTAGTAAAAAAGAGAAAGAGTCTGTTGATTTGTGGTTTGAGGATCCTCCGGCCTGGGCTGGGAAAGTAAAGTAAGGCTAAGCCTTACTTTACTAGATTTACGCCTTCCCTATTTCTAATTAAGTCTGTGCAAGGGGTTCCCCCTTGTTTTAGTTTCTTTTGCTTTCGGGGAGGCGGGATTTTTTCCGATCTTTTATGTCTGAGGACTGGATTTCTTTCAGATAACTAAACTCTTTTCCAATTTCGGTTAATGAGTAGCCAAGTTTTAACATTGTTTCTTTAAGGAGAGTTAGAGCTGCTTCAAATTCAGGCTGTACAGCCACATCTGCTCCTAACTTATACATTTGCCTAATGTGCTCTTGGTAATGTACACGGGAGTATACAGGTGCTTGATTGTTAAGATTCTTAGCATTTAGGAGAATCATTTCTTGAGAGAGCCTATCTGGGACTGTAGAGATAATCGCTTTGGCAGATCCAGCTTGGGCATATTCAAGAATATCTATGTCTGTGGGATCACCGTAAATAGCTGTGTAGCCTTCGCGCTTGGCTCGAGTTACAGCATGGTAGTCTCTGTCTATAATTACAAAATCTATTTTCAACTTTCGCAGCGCTTCGGCAATGTACAAGCCTACGCGACCCATACCCAGTAATATAATATGATTATGTAGTTTCATGTCTTCAACTTTTGCTAAATCGCGGTCTGCTTTTTCATGAATGTGAATGTATAGAGTAGGAAGTGCAAACTTAATGCCTGCTTTTAAGGCAGCATAGATACGATGTTTTTGAGCGATGATGATTGGAGCTAAGGCAATAGATAGCAATACAGATGTTATTGCAGTAACAAATGTAGTTTCGGATATGAGATTGTTGTTCTGACTTTGATGGAGAATAATAAAAGAAAACTCTCCGACGTTGGCAAGGTAAAGCCCAATAAAATAGGAGATACGGGAATGATAGCGGAGAATCATAAATATAACGGAAATAATTACAAATTTGAGCAATATAAGAATTGAGGTGAAGAGAATAATAGTACCGATGGTATTTGAAATGATACTTAGATCGATGGAAATTCCTAGGTACACAAAGAAAAAAATTGTAAATAAATCCCGAAGTGGTCTGATCTGAGAAAAAACATGGTAGTGTTCGAGGGTTTGACCGACCAGCATGCCAGCAATAAATGCAGCTATGGAAGCTGAGAGGCCAAGCGTGGAAAATAGCGCAACGATTACAAAAATCATAAAGATTGTAAATAAGTTAAGGAGTTCTCGGGAAAGACCAGCAACTTTGCGATAGAGAAAGGGAATAATTTGTCGTCCAAACACAAAAACAGTGGTCAATACAACTCCTGCCTTAAGTAGAGAAATACCAATTTCAACTAATGATTGGGTAAATGTAGGCGCAGCTCCGTATGAGGAAAGAATCGTCATTAAAGGTATGACAGCCAGATCCTGCAGGATTAGGACGCCTAGAACCAACTCACCAAACACAGTATCTTCAGTACCCTCATCCTGAAGTAATTTAGCAATAACTGCTGTTGAAGATAATGAAAAAGCCAAGCCAATTACAACTGACTCAATTGGCGAGAAACCAAACAATACAGAAAGAATTAATACAGCTAAAGAGGTAAATATGATTTGAGCTATTCCACCTATGGTGATAAATTTTGCTGATTTTCGTAGTGATCCTAGATGGATCTCTAAACCAACTGTAAAAAGCAGCAGAATAACTCCTATATTGGCTACATTGGTGATTGTAGCACCTCTGACATAGTCACCCATAATTAATCCTAGAATAACTCCTCCAACTATATAGCCAATAATAGATGGTAGTTTTAACTTATGTGCAACATATCCCCCAACAAGCGGAAAGACTAAAAAGGCAAGTAAATTTCCAACTAGTGGTAGTGCTAATTCACCCATACAAACTATATTAGCACATAATATACAGCAGGTATTGTTTGTTGACTATTTTGTAAATTATTATTAGAATGAGGCATGCGGACAAAATATGTTTTTGTTTCGGGTGGTGTAATATCAGGGCTTGGTAAAGGTATAATCGCGGCCTCCGTTTCTCTCCTTCTGGAATCTGCGGGATATAAGGTAACTCCGATTAAATGTGAAAACTATTTGAATGTTGATGCGGGTACAATTAATCCTATTGAGCATGGAGACCCTTTTTTGTGTGAGGATGGTACTGAGGCAGATATGGATATTGGTACTTATGAAAAGTTTCTTGGGAAAAACTTAGGCAAAGAAAACTTCATGACACTTGGTCAGGTATATCAGAGTGTTATTGAAAGAGAGCGAAAATTTGAGTATGAAGGAGAAGATGTTGAAGCTATACCACACCTGACTGATGAAATTCAGAAAAGATGGATTGACGCTGGAAAAAAGACTAAAGCTGATGTAATTGTTATTGAGCTAGGAGGCACGGCAGGAGAGTATCAAAACTTGTTTTACTACGAAGCAAATAGAATACTATCATTAAAAAACCCTGGAGACGTTGTTCATATACATGTAGGCTATATGCCATGCCCGCCTCATCTGGGGGAACCAAAAACAAAGCCCATACAGCTATCAGTTAGAACACTAAACTCCATGGGTATTCAACCAGATTTTATTGTAGCTAGAGCTGAAAAATCGATGGATAAGAGAAGAAAAGATAGATTTGCATTATTTTGTAATGTTCACCCGGAAGATGTTATATCAGCTCCTGATGCAGATACAGTCTACAGAGTACCACTAATGCTTAAAGAGCAAGGTATGGATATGCGCTTATTAGACAAGCTTGGCTTAGAAAAGAAAAAAGGTGATCTCTTGGAGTGGACTAAATTAGTTAATAGAATAGGAGAGATCAAAAAGAGTGGCAACAAAGTTAATATAGGAATTGTTGGTAAGTATTTTGGCACGGGGGAGTACCAACTTCGTGATTCCTACGCGGCGCTTTTTGATGCTTTGCAGCATGCTGCTTGGCACCATGGATATGAACTCAACACTAAATGGATAAGTGCGCAAACAGTAGAGAAGAAAGGAATGGGGACCCAAGTAAAGGGTGTTGATGGAATTCTGGTGCCGATTGGCTGGGGAGAAAGAGGTGCTGAGGGAATGATTGAGGCAGCAGGATACGCAAGGGAGCAAAAAATTCCGTATCTAGGATTATGTTATGGAATGCAATTGGCAGTAGTTTCTTTTGCTAGAGATGTTGTGGGCTTGAAAAATGCAAATACCACAGAGAACGTGCCAGATGCGGTTGATCCAGTAATACATTTAATGCCAGCACAGAAAAAGTTTATGAACCGGAGAGCTTATGGTGGAACAATGAGACTTGGTGGTTGGGATGCTACCATTAAAAATGGCACTAGAGCTTATTGGGCTTATGATAAGTACGATGGATTTATTAATAAAAAAACAGAGTTAACGAGTGAAAGACACCGACACCGCTATGAATTTAATGATAAATATGCAAATGCAATGGAAAAACATGGGTTGGTTATTTCTGCAAGGTCGGTTGTAGAAAATTTGGCTGAAATAGTTGAGCTGCCAAAAGATAAACACCCTTTTTATATGGCAACGCAAGGACACCCTGAATATAAATCTCGTCCAAATAGACCTCATCCAATATTTATCGAGTATATAGAGGCGTGTATTAATAACAAGTAATGCAAGAAAAGTGTGGGATAGTTGGAATTGCGTACAAAAAGCCTTCAAGATCATTTGAATTTGCACTTCTTGCAGCACGCGGAGTGCAACACAGGGGACTTCAAGGAGCTGGGTTGGCGCTTAATTCAAAGGATGGGTTAAAGGTGTATCGTGGCACGGGAACAATTGATGAGGTGTTTACTAGTGATGTAGCACTTGATTTTGATGTTCCCAATAACTGGATTATAGTCCACTGTAGATATGGTACTTATGGAGATTATGATCAGACTAATTTACAGCCATGTATTGCTAGCTCCCCAAAGGGTGAAAAAGTGGCAGTTATTCATAATGGCCAATTTGCTGGGTTAAGTGAATTAAAAAGTAAAGTAGAAAAGCTAAATAAAAAGATATATTCTAATGATACAAGTGATACTTATTTATTTACCCAACTCCTGGCAGGATCTAAAGGTAAATCTTGGGATGAGAAAATAGTTAACAGCGCTGACAAATGCAGTGGGGCATATAGTCTACTAATTGGGGTAGGAAAGGATCTTTATGCAGTAAGAGATAAGCTAGGTATTCGGCCACTGTTTATAGGAAAAATATCCGGGGGCTTCATGGTGGCTTCCGAGACGCATGCGTTTAATAAGGTTGGTGGCAACGTTGAACGAGAAGTAGGAAGGGGAGAAGTTATTAAGCTCAATAATCAAGGGATACGTACTTTAGTAAAGAAAGGCAAAAAATCACACTTTTGTGATTTTGAGTTTGCCTATTTTAGTCGTCCAGATTCACTGTATTCAAGTGGTGAAGATTCTAATGTTAAAGACTGGAGCTCTTTTGGAAGTTTTCGAGAAAGATGTGGAGAGAAATTAGCTGAGGAAAAACCTATTCTAAATTCAGATTTTGTTGTTGGTGTTCCCTCTTCTGGAGTAAGCCTAGCAACTGGCTATGCGGCAAAATTAGGGTTGCCTTACAGACAGGCTATAATTCGCGATCATTTTGACCCCTTTGGCGCACAAAGATTATTTATGCGTGATGATGATATACAAAAAATTAGTAGTAGAGTATTAGGAAAATTATCCATTTCTCCAGATTTAAAAGTATGGAAAGATAAGATTGTAGTTATTGGTGATGATTCAATTGTAAGAGGCAATGTGTCTAAGAAAGTTACAGAAACTATATTTTGTCTTGGAGCGAAAGAAGTTCATTGGATTATCGGCTTCCCCCCACTTATGAATCCTTGTCATCTGGGAGTAAGTATTAGAAGTGACGGTGAGTTGGCTGCACCAAAATATGGAGGAGACCCAGTCAAAATAGCTAAAAAAATTGGCGCCACAAGTGTAAACTATATCTCAAATCTAGGATTTGTTGAGGCAAAATATCCTGGTGTAAAAGTTATTCTTCCTAAGAACAAGAATGAAATATTTGTAGCAAATGGTGGGTGCGGAGGCTGCATTACAGGGTTATACCCAGTAAGTAAAAATGGTAAATACTACAAAAATAGGTAAAAAAATATTGATAGTTGGCAGCGGAGGTAGAGAGCATGCTTTAGGCTGGAAACTAGCTCAATCGCCACACGTTAAAAAAATATATTTTACTCCAGGAAATGGCGGAACGGCAGAGATAGGTGAGAATATTGATATTACTGCAGATAACATCTTGGGTCTTTTGGAGTTTGCAAAACTAAATCAGATAGATTTGACTGTCGTGGGACCAGAAGACCCACTTAGCTTAGGGATTGTAGATGAATTTCAGAAAGCGGACCTTGCAATATTTGGTCCAAGCAAGGCAGCGGCAAAACTTGAGTCTTCAAAAAGCTGGTCATCTAAGTTTGTAGAAAAATATGGCATTCCGGCTCCTAGATACAAAGTATTTGATTCACATCAGGATGCTATAAAATTTGTAGATTCTTGTAATTGGGGTGATTTGGTAATTAAGGCAGATGGATTGGCAGCAGGAAAGGGAGTTGTTTTACCTAGTACAAAAGATGAGGCAAAACAGACAATTGTGGAGATGATGCGGGAAGGTAAATTTAAGGAAGCGGGCCGAACAGTCATTATTCAGGAGAGGTTGCGGGGCATGGAGATTTCGGTTATTGCAATATGTGATGGAAAAGATATTAAAGTTATGCTACCCGCCAAAGACCATAAAAGAGTTAATGACGAAGATGAAGGACTAAATACTGGTGGAATGGGTGCATATGCGCCAGTTCCTTTGCTTAATAAAACAATGCTAGATAAGATTAAAAAGGAGATCTTGGTTCCAACTGTTGAGGGAATGATTAGTGAAAAGAGGCCACTTGTAGGAGTATTATATGCAGGGCTTATGCTAACTAGCAGTGGCCCAAAAGTTCTTGAGTACAATGTGCGTTTTGGTGATCCCGAGACTCAGCCTCAGCTAGTAATGCTAAAGTCAGATTTATTTGAACATTTAGCGGCCTGTGTAGAAGGTAAGCTTAAAGATGAGAAAATAACTTTTTTTGATGGCTACGCGGTTACGGTTGTATTGGCTTCGGGAGGTTATCCAGGATTTTATACAATGGGTCAGCTTTTGCATGGATTAGATCAAGAATTGCCTAGAGATATAGTGGTGTTCCATGCGGGTACCAAGCTAACCCAAGGTCAACATTTTAGTGTTGGTGGAAGGGTCTTAAGTGTTACAGCTCGCGGGGAAAGTCTAGAAAAAGCAGTAAGGCAAGTATATAAGGTTATTGATGAAGGGTTAGTGTATTTTAAGTCAATGCACTATAGAAAAGATATTGCTAGGAAGGCTTTACAACCAAAAAAATAAGACTAGTAATTCTTATTTCTGGCAGTGGAACAACAATGGAGAACATTATTAAGGAAACCCAAAATTCAAACCTAGGCAATGTTGAGATTGTGGGGGTAATTTCAAGTGATAAAGCAGCGGAGGGTATAAAGAGGGCAGAAAAATTGGGTGTTAATGTAGAGATAATAAATCAAGAAGAAAATGATTTTGAACAAAGATTATTAATACAACTAAATAAATGGAAGCCAGATTTAATTAGCCAAAATGGTTGGTTGCCACTTACCCCAAAGAGTGTGCTAACACAATATGACTGTAAGATTATTAATCAACATCCTGCTCCACTTGATCCAGAATTTAAAAATGGTGTTAGTTATGATTTTGGAGGTGCGGGGATGTATGGCATAGTTCCGATTGCAGCACTTGTTAAATTTAGAAAACTTGTACATGAATTACAAGCAGTAGGTCATACAAAGAGACATATTCCTATCGAGTCAACTGTTCATCTTGTAACAGAAAATTTTGATGAGGGCGATGTAATTGCAAGACAAGAATTAGTAGTTAGTGACGAAGATACGCCCGAAGAACTGCAAAAGAAACTTTTGCCTATTGAACACAAAAATGTTATTAAAGCAATTAAAGATATAGCCAGTGGCCATATGGAAATTCAAAAAAGAACAAAGCCATTTATACGAGAAAACGAAAGAAAACTTCTCATACAGGCTAAGAAAGAGGCAATGGAAAAATATTTAAATCATAAATGATAAATCGGATCGAAATTAGCTCATCTGTCCAGGATGCGGGAGCTGGTATATTGCTTGCTAAACTTCATAAATTAGGTTTTGCGATCAAAGTAAAGGCTGTCACATTATCCCAGATTTACACAGTGGATGGTAAGCTGGGCAAAGTACAGCTAGATCTTGTAGCTTCTATGCTTACTAATCCCGTAACCCATAAAGTTGTTATTAATTCGGTAGGGGAGATTAAAAAATTTAATTGGGCGTTAGAGATTGGTTTTTTGCCGGGTGTCACAGATAATGTTGCAAAGACAACTAGGGAGGCAATTGAAAATTTGCTAGATATACGGTTTGGTGAGAGTGAAGATGTTTATAGCTCCAATATGGTCTATATTTCAGGCAAGTTAACACGACAAGAAGTTGGATCAATCGCAGCTAATTTGGCCAATCCTCTGATTATGAGAATCCATATTAAAAGCTATAAGGAGTTTAGAAAAGATAATGGTATGGAAGAACAAGTTCCAAGAGTTAAGCTTGATGCAATGCCTAGTGTAATTGAGGTTGATCTTGATGTCAGTGATGAGGAATTAGTTGAAATAGGCAAGGAAGGAATAATGGGGAAAAAGGCAAGAAGAGGGCCACTGGCGCTGGATTTAGTATATATGCGTGAAATTCGTGACTACTTCAGAAAACTTAGGAGGAAGCCAACGGATGTAGAACTGGAATCAATAGCGCAGACATGGTCTGAACATTGTAAGCATACAATATTCGCCGATCCAATTGATGAAGTAAAAAATGGGCTATATAAAGAGTTTATTCAAAAAGCTACAAAAGAGATACGACTGCTCAAGGGTAAGGATGATTTTTGTGTATCGGTATTTACTGATAACTCGGGAGCGATTAAGTTTGATAAGAATTATTTAGTAACGGATAAAGTAGAAACTCACAATAGCCCTTCAGCTTTGGATCCGTATGGCGGAGCAATTACAGGTATAGTTGGTGTAAATAGAGATACGATTGGATTTGGACAGGGGGCTAGACCCATTGCGAATAGGTATGGGTTTTGTTTTGCTGATCCAGGTGACATCGCCCCATTGTATAAAGGAAAAAATAAAACGCAAAAAATGCTATCTCCAAAATTCATCATGGAGGGGGTTATTGAGGGTGTGAATGTAGGTGGGAACTGTTCTGGTATTCCAACACCGCTTGGATTTTTACAGTTTGATAGCCGTTATAAAGGTAAGCCACTCGTATTCGTGGGAACCGTTGGTTTAATTCCTACTACGATTAAGGGAAAGGCGTCATATAAAAAGAGGGCAAAGCCAGGAGATTATATTGTGATAATTGGAGGAAGAGTAGGGAAAGATGGTATTCATGGGGCTACATTTTCATCCGAAGCTTTGGATACGGGTAGTCCTGCAACAGCAGTACAGATCGGTGATCCCATAACTCAAAAAAAGCTTTCAGACGCTGTGGTAAAGGAGGCAAATAGGCAAAAACTATTTAATAGTATTACAGATAATGGAGCAGGAGGTATTTCGTGTTCAGTAGCCGAAATGGCTAAAGAGTGTAGTGGTTGTGAAGTGAACTTGGATAAAGTACCCCTTAAATATCCCAATTTGTCACCGTGGGAGATCTGGATTTCAGAATCTCAAGAGAGAATGACACTTGCAGTTCCCCCAGTTAAGTGGCTTAGATTTAAAAAACTTATGGAGAGTAGGGGAGTAGAAGTTGCTAATATTGGTAAATTTAGTAGTACTGGAATGTGCACCGTTTGGTACAAAGACCGAAAAGTAATGGATTTAAGCATGGATTTTTTACATGATGGTCTACCAATTAGACCTATGCAAACTAGCTTTATAAGAACAAGGTATAAAGAACCAAAAATAGCTCATAATAAAAACTTAAATAAAGAAATATTACAGATGTTGGGAAGGGTAAATTTGACAGGGTTTGAATTTATTTCTACACAGTATGACCACGAAGTACAGGCAAGCTCGGTTCTTAAGCCTTTGCAAGGGAAGGGAAGAGTAAATGGAGAAGCAGCGGTAATAAAACCTGTTTTTAATTCTGATAGAGGAGTAGTGTTATCGCATGGGCTTTGCCCTTCGTATAGTGATATAGATACATATCATATGGCAGCTTGTTCTATAGATACAGCTGTTAGAAATGCGGTAGCGGTGGGCGCTAATATTGATTACTTGGCATTACTGGATAATTTTTGCTGGTGTAGCTCAAGTGATAAAGCACGGCTAGGACAGCTAAAAAGAGCAGCTGAGGCTTGTTATGATACGGCAGTTTCTTATGGCACCCCGTTTATATCTGGTAAAGACAGCATGTTTAATGATTTCAAGGGTTATGATGATAAAGGTAATCCAACCATAATCTCTATCCCCCCTACTTTACTTATATCCTCTATTGGTGTCATTGAGGATATATATAAAGTAGTAAGCTTAGACTTTAAATTTGCTGGTGATTACGTCTATTTACTTGGAGAGACAAACGATGAGTTGGGTGGCAGTGAGTATTATTCGATGCTTGATGAGATCGGAAATAATGTGCCAAGGGTCGATGCCGCAAGAAACAAGAGGCTTTACAGGGCATATTACAGAGCCATACAGAAGAATTTAATTTCTTCTGGCTTGGCAATTGGTAAAGGTGGACTTGGTGTTGCACTGGCTAAAAAAGCTATTGCTGGTCAGCTGGGAGTTAAAGTTAGAATTAGTGATTTGCTAGGTAGAGACATAGATAGAATCTATACAGCTTTATTTAGCGAGAGCCAAGGAAGACTTTTGGTGAGCGTAAACCCAGAAAACGCAGCTGAGTTTGAAAAGGAAATGTTAGGTCAGTCAATTGTTAAACTCGGTGAAGTAACCAAAAATAGTAATTTTGTTGTTAAAGACATAGTTAATCTAGATTTGGATAAAATGACAAAAGTATATAGGTCAAGTTTTAAAGGATATTGATGAAACCAAAAGTATTAGTATTTTCTGGCTATGGTTTAAATTGTGAAGAGGAGACAAAATATGCTTTTGATTTGGTTGGAGCAGACGCTACTATTGTTCATATTAATGATCTTATTGCCAACAAAAAACTGCTAAATAAATACCAAATATTGGCATTTCCAGGGGGCTTTGCCTATGGAGATGATACGGGAGCAGGTAATGCATATGCAAATAAACTCAAAAACAACCTGTGGGAGGATTTAGTCAGGTTTATTAATAGAGACACACTTACAATTGGAATCTGTAACGGTTTTCAGATTATTGCTAACCTTGGTTTGCTGCCCGCAATAAATAATAAATATGGCGAAAGACAAATAGCTCTATTGGCAAATGATTCAGTAAGATATATCGTTCGCTGGGTGGACCTTAAAGTAGAAAGTAGCTCTCCTTGGCTTAATGGAATTAAGGAACTATCTATTCCTATTGCTCATGGAGAGGGAAAGTTTTATGCAGAAAGCACTCTCTTAGATAAGTTAGAAAGTGAAGGTCAAATTGCATTAACATATACAAATGGTCCTATCTGTGAGCACTTTGAGTATGATGCAAATCCCAATGGCTCTCTTCGGGATATTGCAGGTGTTACTGATCCAACTGGTAGAATACTTGGGTTAATGCCACATCCAGAGCGCGGAATGTTCTTTACTCAGCTTCCCCACTGGACATATCTAAAAGAGCAACATTTGAGAGAAGGTAGGAAGTTTCCAAAATATGCAGACGGCCTAAAGATATTCAAAAATGCTGTGAAGTGTTTTAAATAAGTGTCAAACGTCCAACGTTTGACACTTATTGTGTGAATTCTTTTAGGCTTCCGATGGTGTTGAAGTTGTGTTTGATAAATTCCATATTTAGTAATTTATTATCCTTTAAATCTATGTATACGGGCCATGAAGACCATATATATTTGTGTAGATTTTCCTTTTCAATTAACTCGGCAACTAATGGATTAAGATGAATGTATCTAATTAATTGAATTAGTTGCTCATCTGTTAGAACAATGACTGACTTTGCATTGCTTTCGAATACAGATCCCTTGAAATCATGTTTAGTATTTAGGTACTTTGAGTAACTTGTTAGCAGTCTGTGAATGTATTCTGATATGCCATCGTCTCTAAGCTGTTTAAGTACTAAGTGAAAATGGTTTGGCATTTCAACATATGCTAGAATATCAACTGGCGCAGATTTATATTTGTTGTTATGTTCGTATTTCTCCATTATTTCCTCTTCTGTACGACCTAATTTTTTACCCCGGTTTACTTCGCGTATAAATAAACTATATGAATAGTCGTAGGTCTTACACCAGAATAAAAGTTTCTCCCAGCGTTGATAGTCAGCATTGTTCATATATATTAGTGATTTGCGCACTCCACGACTGTATATGTGATAGATCTGATCAGTTATAAATTCATTTTTATGTTGCATATTAATTAAAACATTATCATTAAATGTGTCAAACGTCCAGCGTTTGACACTATATATTGTTATAATGTAGCTGATGTTTGGTAATAGAATAGGTATTGTGGGTGGGGGACAATTAGGGAGGATGCTGGGATTTGCTGCTAAGAAAATGGGGTTTTATGTTATGGTAACTGATCCAACTCCCAATAGCCCTGCGGGGCAGGTAGTAGATCATCAGATAGTTGCGAATTATCAGGACGAGAAAGCTATTAGAGAGTTAGGAGAAAACTCGGATTTTCTTACTTTTGAGATAGAGCTAGCAAATGCAGAAATATTAAAAGAGCTATCAGATAAAGGTTTACAGATTAATCCATCTGCAAAAACATTGGGTATTATAAAAGATAAGCTGGAGCAGAAAAAATTTCTACAAAAAGCAAAAGTACCAACAGCTAAGTTTATGGAAGTTAAATCTCGGGAAGATATTATTAAGGCAGGAGCGAAATTTGGTTATCCACTGATGCTGAAAGCTAGATTTGATGCCTATGATGGAAGAGGCAACGCAGTTATAAAAACAAAGGAAAATATTAATCAAGCTCTGATAAAACTTGATGGTCGCAGATTATATGTGGAGGCCTGGGTGAAGTTTGAGAAAGAGTTGGCTGTAATGGTAGCAAGATCAACTAGTGGTGATATAAAATCATTCCCTGTTGTAGAAACTCTGCATAAGAATAATATTTGTCACTTAGTGTTTGCACCTGCGCAAGTGAAGGGAAAAATAATAAAAAACGCCCAGAAACTGGCTAAAAATGTTATGAAAAGTTTAGGAGGAGCTGGAGTGTTTGGGATAGAGATGTTTTTGACAGATAAAGGGCAAGTGCTAATTAATGAATTAGCTCCCAGAGTTCATAACTCGGGTCACTATACTATGGAAGGATGTGCGACTTCCCAGTTTGAGCAGCATATTAGAGCAATTACAGGAATGCCCTTGGGAGATACTAAACTTATTCATCCAGCTGTAGTAATGATAAACATTCTTGGTGAAAGAGAAGGCATTGCCCAACCCGATGGGCTGCATATGGTTCATAAGTTACCTGGTACCTCTGTGCATATATATGGAAAACTTGAGACAAGACCTGAGCGGAAAATGGGCCACATTACGGTAGTTGCAGATGATATAAATACTGCACATAAACTAGCACTAAAAGCTCGTAAATTTGTTAAAATATAAGAAATAATGAAAAGTAAAAAAACTTGCTTAATAGGAATAATTATGGGAAGTGATTCAGATCTTCTCGTAATGAGAGAGGCAGCACTTGTGCTAGAAGAGTTGGGAGTAGGGTATGAGTTAACTATAGTCTCTGCGCATAGAACACCAAGTAGAATGACTGAGTATGCCGCAGGTGCTGCAAAGCGCAATATAAAAGTAATAATTGCTGGAGCTGGAGGAGCGGCACACTTACCTGGAATGACTGCTGCCATAACTACACTACCAGTAATAGGGGTTCCTATTAAGACAAGTACACTGAACGGTATTGATTCACTATATTCAATTGTGCAAATGCCAAAAGGTATACCGGTTGCAACAGTTGCAATCAATGGGGCAAAGAATGCGGGTATTTTAGCGGCACAAATTATTGCAACTGGAGATAAAAAACTACATAATTTGATTGGGAAATTTAGAAAAGCCCAAGAGGATGAAGTTCTTGTAAAAGCAGAAAGACTAGAGAGGGTAGGGTTTAAGGAGTATGAGTAAAATACAAGATTCGATTCCGAATATTTTAGAAACAGTAAATATTAAAGGTGTGGGTAGCAAACATTCTGGTAAAGTTCGGGACTTTTATATATTAGGAGATAGGCGTATTTTGATTACAACAGATCGCCAGTCTGCATTTAACTATAACTTAGGATTAGTGCCATACAAGGGAGCGGTATTAAATCAGCTGTCTAAGTTTTGGTTTGATAGATCGCAGAATATTATTCCTAACCACATGATAGCAATTCCGGACCCTAATGTGATGATCGCTAAAAACTGTAAACCCATACCTATCGAGATGGTTGTTAGGGGATATATGAGTGGAGTGACCATTACCTCTATTTGGCATTCTTATCAAAAGGGTGAGAGAAATATTTATGGGATAGACTTTCCAAATGGTTTAAATAAGAATGAAAAACTTTCTAAACCAATGCTTACGCCTACAACTCATCCTGATCCCGAGAGTGGTAGCCACGATGATGAGAGACTAACTAGAGCTGAGATACTAGACAAGCAAATTATACCTACAGAGCAGTATCTCCAGATGGAGAAGGTGGCCTTAGAATTATTTAAGCTTGGTTCGGATGTATGTAAAAAAAGTGGATTAATACTAGTAGATACTAAATATGAGTTTGGAATCTATGAAGACAAGTTAATTCAGATTGATGAGATGCATACGCCTGATTCTTCGCGCTTCTGGATTGCAGATACTTATGAGGAGCGAATTAGTAAAGGCGAGGAACCAGATAACTTTGACAAGGAATTCTTAAGGCTCTATTACACCACTAAACTTGGTTATAAGGGAACAGGAGAGCCACAACAAATGCCAGAAGAGCTAACTATAGACTTGGCACAGAGATATATAGATGTGTACGAGAAGCAAACAGGTGAAAAATTTGAACTATTTGACTACCCAATAGAAGATAGAATTAGAGAAAATGTAGCTAAGTATTTAGCTAATAATCCTTAGGTGTCAACTCAACCCACTCCAGGAGTGGGTTTTAGGGAGTGTAGATTATATTTTTTGGTTCGATGATAACCTGCTTTTTGCCCTTTTTTACGTATCCCATATTAAGAAGATTAATTTTATGTTTTTTACAGATACGACTCATTCTGGTTTCTACATCTGTTGGTGCAAAGATAACAAACCCTAATCCCATGTTCCAGGTCTCATAAGCTTCCTCTTCTGACATATTTTCTAGCGCCTGCATATAAGCTAATACGCGAGGCTTTTTTGGCAGCTTGTTTATTAAGTAGGTGTAGCTCTTTTTATTGCGCATGACTTTTCTGAATGCACTACCGGAAATATTGCTCATGTAGTGAATATCTACTCCTGATTTCAGCATCTCTAGAACTGGTTTTACGTAGATTTGAGTTGGTTTTAGCAGCTCTTCTCCAAGCGTCTTATTGCCGAACCTAGTAAAGTATCCTTGAGGCAGTTTCTCAACTATACGCCTTGCGAGAGATAAGCCATTTGTATGAATTCCACTAGCTGTTAGTGCATAGATTCTATCTCCAGATTTCAGTTTTTTACCAAAAATTGCTGCTGATTTAGGCTTAATCATACCAATGGCAGAACCAGTGATACTGGATGTCTTAGGCGATATTATATCTGTCAAAGTAGGTGATTCACCACTGGGAATAGCTATTCCTGCCTCCATGCAGCCTTTACGTAATCCTTTGAATAATCCAGAAATGAATTCCTTGTCAGTGAATTTTTTATAATTACCCGCTGCTATTTCATCAGATAAGGCGATTGGTGTTGCACCTAGGCAGATCATGTCATTCATATTGGAAGCAATAAGATCTATTCCTAGTCCTTGATACAGTGTTGAAATTCGACCTTTGAATTTTCTCTTATCAGAGCGTATATCCTGAGCCATGTTATCTGCAATAAGACTTTTGGTGCCGATACCGTCTGTTTTAAAAGCGAGATAGAAGTCGTAATCTTTAAAATCCAATAATGCTGCGGGCTCCCCCAGACTTTCAGTAACTATATTAATCTTATTTTTTGCTAAATTATGCTGCGTTGCATTGAGAAGATCTATGAATCCTTGCTTAAATGGATCCTTTTTTTCAAAGCCTTCTATGTCTTTGTATCTTGTCATCGCGCTAATATTAAGCTTTTCTCATAGACATGTCAATCCAGTGATGATAAAATCAGTCAATCATGTCAATATTTGCACAGCACAATGATATTCAGTTTGCAGTAGGAGATACCATAAGGGTTAACTATAAAATTATAGAGAGAGTAAAAAAGGTTGGTACTGCAAAAAGAGAAGTAAAGGAAGAAGTTCACGAACGTATTCAACCATTTGAAGGGATCGTGGTAGGAATTAAAGGTGGAAGTGCAACGAAATCGTTTACTATACGCAAAATTGCAAGTTATAATGTTGCAGTTGAGAGAATTATTCCAATTTCTTCACCTTGGTTAAAAAGTATTGAAATTGTAAGCCAAGGTAAAGTAAGAAGAGGGAAGCTAGGGTACCTTCGAACCCGCACGGGAAAATCTGCTACATATATTAAACCAAAAGTTGTTGAAGAAAAGAAAATAGTTAAGAAAGCTAAATCTACAAAAGTTGCTAAAACAGCAAAAAAGAAATAAGGTAAATTATTCTACAGCTAAGAGTTCTACTTCAAAGAGTAATGGTGAGTTTGGAGGAATTGGCCCTTGACCAGTCTCTCCGTATGCAAGATCTGAAGGTATTGTTAGCTTGCGCGTTCCTCCTACTTTCATACCCTGAACCCCTTGATCCCATCCTGGAATTACCTGGCCTACGCCAAGAGTAAAGCTAAATGGAGCTCCTCGATCCAGTGAACTATCAAACTTGGTTCCATTAAGTAGTCTTCCAGTGTAATGTACAGAAATTGTAGCTCCGGAAGTTGCTTCCGCACCACTGCCAACTACAATATCTTCTGCTAGTAATTCTGTAACGACTGCGGTATTGGAGTCATCTGGGCTTGTGGAAACTGGTTGTGATTCAGAGATTGCTTGAGGTACGCTGAGACCAATATCCACCTGTTTGTCTGTATTTGTATTCTTTTTCATTATATATAATCCCCCAATAATAACTACTATGATAATGAGTATTGTTATACGCAAACCAAACTTATCATCATCCATTATTTTGTTATTTTAACACACATAGCTCTAAATGATATGGTATACTTTGTTTTGTAGTATGAACGTACAAACACTTCAGGTTTATTCCAAGGAGAATGATGGCGAACTTTTTCAGGTTATTGAAAGTTTAGCTATGGCTGGCAAAAAAATAGCTAAAGATATAAATAGAGCTGGCTTGATAGATTTGTTAGGTCTAACGGGAGAGGTAAATGTTCAAGGTGAAGAAGTTAAAAAATTAGATGAGTTTTCTAATAAAGTATTTGAAGAAGAGCTAGGCAAATCTGGAGCTGTAGCAGGGTATGCTTCTGAGGAAAACGAGGGTGTTGTGGACTATAGTAATAGTGGGCAATATATAGTAAGTGTTGACCCACTGGATGGATCTTCCAATATTGATGCAAATGTTAGCGTAGGTAGTATATTTTCAGTTTTGAAAAGAATAAGTAGAGATAAGGTTAGTGAGGTTGATTTCTTGCAAAAGGGGAGTGAGCAAGTTATGGCAGGGTATTTCCTATATGGGTCGAGCACAATGCTAGTGTATTCTACAGGTAGTAGGGTAAATGGCTTTACCAAGGACCCGGATACTGGCGATTTTATACTATCACATGAAAACATTAAAACCCCAGAGGAAGGCATTGTATATAGTATTAATGAAAGTTATTCGCTAAATTGGGATAGTAAGTTAACAAAATATATTGAACTTCTGAAAGGTAAGAAATATAAAGCAAGATACATTGGATCTTTGGTTTCGGACTTTCATCGCAATTTATTATATGGAGGAATATACGTATACCCAGCTGATAGTAAAAATGTTGACGGAAAGTTAAGACTTGTTTATGAATGCAATCCTATAGCGTTTGTAGTTACTCAAGCTGGGGGGAGAGCAACTAATGGTGATGAAGATATTTTAGATATAATCCCTACAAAAGTTCATCAAAGAACACCATTTTATGTAGGAAGTAAGGGAGATATTGAATTATGGAAGGAGGTAGATCAAAAGTAAACATGGATAAACAGAAATTAGAAGATATAGCAAAAAAAATAGTAGCAAAGAGTAAAGGAATTTTAGCAGCAGATGAAAGCTCTGGTACCATTAAAAAAAGATTAGATAGCATTAATGTGGAGTCTACTGAAGATAGCCGCAGAAACTACAGACAACTTTTGTTTGAAGCTTCTGGAATTGAGAACTATATTAGCGGTGTGATTCTTTTTGACGAAACAATAAGACAACAAACAGATGCTGGAAAGAAACTGATTGAGATTTTGAGTGATAAAAACATAATCGCTGGTATTAAAGTAGATATGGGGGCAAAAGATTTAGCTTTCTATCCTGGTGAAAAAATAACTGAGGGTTTAACTGGTTTGAGAGAAAGATTAGCTGAATATAGTGAATTGGGAGCTGGTTTTTCCAAATGGAGAGCTGTTATTGAACTGGGAGACGGCATTCCAACCGACGCGTGTATAGATGCTAATACTCATGCACTAGCAAGATATGCAGCTTTATCACAAGAAGCAGGCATAGTTCCCGTTGTGGAACCAGAGGTTCTAATGACTGGAACTCACACAATTGAGGAGCACGCTGAAATAACAAAAAAAACACTACAGATAGTGTTTAAGGAGCTTAATAAGTATAGGGTACATATTCCAGGAATGCTTTTAAAGCCAAATATGATAGCAACTGGCCTTGATGGAGATATACAGTCGACGTCTCAGGAAGTAGCAGAGGCAACTTTAGCAGTCTTTAAGGAAGTTTTACCAGATGAATTACCAGGAATAGTATTTTTATCAGGGGGTTTATCTCCGGATAGTGCAACTGCGCATTTGGCAGCAATTAACTCAAGAGGAGATCAGCCATGGGAATTAAGTTATTCGTTTGGAAGAGCGCTGCAGGGAGAAGCATTAGATGTGTGGCAAGGTAAATCAGAAAATACTGAAGCTGCACAAAAAGCATTAATTGAGAGAGCAAAAAAAGTGTCTCAGGCACGAGACGGTATTTAGGTAGTCTTCTTTTAGAGATAGCTTATTGATTTAGGTGTGGTGCTCTAGTAAAATGAGCTTATGTTTGGGTCGCTAGCTCGTTTGGCAGATCCGCCAGCTGGCGGACTTTAAGCTATGTTCTATGTATACGTTGCTAGAAGCATATCTACAGGTAAGAAGTATATTGGTCAAACAATAGATCCTGCCAGTCGTTTAAAAAGGCATAATAAGAGCCTTTCTTCCAAGAAAAGTGGTTACATTTATAAAAACAGGGGACCTTGGGTGATAGTATACGCGGAAATGTATAAATCTAGAATGGAAGCGGTTACAAGAGAGAAGCAGTTAAAGACTTATAGAGGCAGAGAGTTCATTAAACGTGTTATAATTTGAACTCAATGGGTCGCTAGCTCAATGGCAGAGCAGTAGCCTTTTAAGCTATTGGTTCTGGGTTCGAGTCCCAGGCGACCCACAAATATTGGAGTTGTGGGGTCGCTAGCTCGTTTGGCAGATCCGCCAGCTGGCGGACTTTAAGCTATTGATTCTGGGTTTCCGCCGGTCGGCGGACAGGCGAGTTTTAAGGCGACCCACAAAAAATGAGTACATGGCGTGTTCGTCTAGTGGCCTAGGACGCTACCCTTTCAAGGTAGAGACCACGGGTTCGAATCCCGTACACGCCACAGATTCTTATTTTTTGTAGGATTTGTTGTAACAATTTTCAGCTTTTGTAAAGCCAGCTAGCTCTGCTTCTTTCTCTGAACAAAACCAGTTTTCACCCAAATCTAGCTCTACTACAGTGTTATTATATGGTGAGCAACCTGGGAAGTAATATAGCTTTGCACTTGCATTTCTTGAGCTTATATTTCCTTTAATTAAACATCCTTCTCTTGTTGAGGTTTTTTGAGTACATTTTCCGTGAATTCCAAGTTCTTGATCCTTGGCTACGTTCATTATTTGCCTCAACCTTTTAGCTTCGCTGGTATATTCACTATCAACACGAGCATAGCCTTCTTTGACAAGTATCTCGTTTATAAGCTTGCCGTCCTCATAAACCAGTGCTAATTGACGTTGGTTTGAGTCGCGTCTTTGGTCCATTAGTCTTATACGTTTTCCTTCTACTAGTTCCTCAAGTCTTTGTTTAGCTTTATCACCCAAGCATAGTCCTAGGGCTGGGGTGTCTATGTCAGCAAGTCTAACTTTAAGCTGTGTATCAAGCATGAATGTGTCTCCATCTATTACATCCTGCACAAGATAACTAGCTTCAAGTTTTGCCTGGTGTAGCTGGGTATTTAGCAGATAAACTGCTATGTATAAAGGAAGGGTACTTATTCCAAGTAGGATGATAATTTGCTTATATCTTTTATTAAGCATCTCTTTTGTATAGTATATCAAATTAAAGTAAAAATTGATGCGACTCTTCTGGGTAGATTGCTACAAAAAAATGGTGGCTGACCCCATTTCTCTAATTAAACCTATTTAGGCCGAGGTCTTTGCTGATAGTAAAGCTTCGCTTAAAATACCAGATACTTGCTGATAACCAGATTATGTTTAGTACGATGCTAGCTAGAATATAATGAACTGGAACAAAATGACCATTCAGGATTTCTCGCATAGATTCTAGGATGTATGTTGTGGGGATCATCCAGCTGACTGGTTGAATAAATGTAGGTAGCTTATCTACTGGGTAGAATATTGCGCTAAGTGGCAGAAGAAAACCTGGTAAAGTCCAGATTACAGTTTGTACTTTTGGTCCCCAGCGGAGCACTATTCCAGCAGAGATAAATCCGATACTCCAGCCGGTTATGGAAGCAAGTAGGTAAAAAATTGGTAACCACCAACCCAGCACTAAGACATTAACAGTATAAAGAAAAAGAACGGCTGGGATTATGAATGCTAATGTTATGAATGTTTTACCGACTGAGAGCAGGAGGACTGTGATAATCCATTCCAATACCGTAAGTGGGGTAGAGAATATATTTACGAGGTTATTATTCCATATCTCATCCATGAGATTTCGAGATATTTCTGCTTGGGATCGCCAGATTACATTCCAGAGCACCAGACCTAGAAGTATTGCAACAATTAGGTTTTGGGTGCCTGAAGTAGATGATAACCACTGACTTGTTACTCCCCAGAGCACAATATCTACCAATGGCCAATAGATCATGTCTGATAGAAGATCAAAGTCTCTTTTTAGCGGATAAAGGTGTCGAAGAGCTAGTCCTGAGATTCTAGTTAGTGAAATTTTCATGTTAGATACTTTTAGCTAAGAAATAATCCTCTAGTGTTGGCTTATCTATGCTTATCTGGGTATACTGAATTCCAGACTTTGCAAGCTTAGATAGGAATTCAGCGATCTGGGTCTCTTCTAGAGTAATAGCTACCTCACGATTGTCTGATTCAATTTCTAACCCTTGTTCCTTTGAAAAATTAATTGTTCTTTTAAGTCCATCTTTAATAACAAGATGCATTTTGCAAGTGGTAATGGTTTTAGCAAGATTTTCAGGTGTATCAGTAGCTATTATATTGCCTTGCTTTAAGAAGACAACTCTGGCGCAAAGATCAGTTACTTCTTCCATGTTGTGTGAAGTGTAGATTATACTCGTTCTAAATTCTTCCTGTTGCTTCCTAATAAAAAGCCTAACTTGATGAGCTATGTCTGGGTCAAGGGAGGCAGTTGGTTCATCTAGGAGAACTATTTTGGGATGTGGAATAAAAGCTTTTGCCAACATAATACGAGTAATTTGCCCAGCAGATAATTGATTCATGGTTTTGTTTTTTTGATTAAGAACTCCAAAGAACTTGAGGAAGCGTGTAGTGCGGTCATTAAATGTTGCTCCTGTTACTCCAAAAAGCCTGCCATAAACTTTAAGATTTTCCCAAACGGATAATCTCCAGGGGAAGCTAATATATGTACTAGCGAAGGTGACAGACTGGAGAATTTCACTGCGGCTTTGTGCAAAATCCTTGTCAAAATAACTAATTTCCCCACTGGTAGGAGTAAGTACACCTAATAACATTGCAATTGTGGTAGACTTGCCGGCTCCATTTGGTCCAAGCAATCCTAATATCTCACCATCTTGGAGCGAGAAACTAATTTTATTAACTGCACAGAAAGGTTTGCCTTTTTTTTCAGTAGGCTTGTACACTTTTGTCAGATTTTGGACATTAAGTACGTTTTGCATAACAGATAATTATATCATCGGTACCTTGCGTTTGAATAGTAGATAATATCTACGTGGATTTAGGAGAGGCCGTAGATATTAAGGTTGGAGTGTGAAAAAGTAAGCTGTTAGTTTTCTCCGAACCAGATGACTATTTCTCCCGCTGCGGCACCAAAGCCCAGTCCATTTCCTCTGACAAAGCCTGTGTCTAAGGCTCCGTCATCAAGAATTTTATCTATCATGATTATAGAACTTACACTGGAATTGCTCCTGTGCTATCTGATGAGTCTGTGCCTGGAGCATCGTCGTCAAAGACAACTGCACCCTCGAGAATACCGTCACTATCCAGATCATAGCCACCTATCCAGCCGATGTGACCTCCCCAGGTGTGCGCGTCCTGCCACTTTCCTGCATACGGACCATCCCAGCCGGCAACACCTATGTCTGTAGTAAATGGATTAAGCGCTGTTGTTAATCGGTAGTCTGGTGGCCATATTCCTGTATCTATTTGGTACCTCAGAGCCATGTCCCGAATTTCTCTAGCGTGGCTAATTCCTTGAGTTACTCTTCCTCTCTCCATCGCACTAGAGAATACAGCCAGTCCTGCAGCAGCTAGCAGACCAATAATAGCTATTACAACCAATAATTCTATTAGCGTAAACCCTCTATGAATAAATCTAGTCATAACTAAATGATAACAGATTGTTATTTGAATAGCATATAATTGCATCAATGGAACTTGAGGAAGCGGTGGATATTAAGGTTAGACTTGAGAATATTATAAAGACTTTGGCAATCGAGTATATTAATCCGGATAGGATTTTTTGCTTTAGAAGTCATAAGTCCAAAGCAAATGCTAGAGCGAGAATCTGGAGCATGCCGAGAATCTGGCAGATGGCCCTTAAGATCAAATCCTGCTATGTAATAGAGGTTTTATCTGAAAAATTTGACAATATTTCCTATGATGATCAGACAAAAATCCTTATACACGAGTTATTACATATACCTAAAACTTTCTCGGGAGCACTAAGACCTCATAAGGGCAGATATATGACTGTGGGCCATCGTGAAGTTGATAAATTATATAAGCTGTTCAAGAAAAACTTATGATTAGATTTATTCACGGAGATAACCAGTTAGAGTCAAGAAATAGACTTAGTGAGCTGATCCAAGAAGCAGGAAATAAAGAAGTGGTTAAGTTGAGAGAGGTTAATTTAACAACTATAAAACAAGCTCTTGAATCTAGTTCTTTGTTTGCTGAGGAAAGAGTTGTTGTAGTTGAGAATATAATTTCAGGAAGAGTTGATAAAAATGTTTTAGATTATCTAAAGAAAGGCTTGTTTGAAAGTGACCTTTTTATTTGGGAAGGCAAGAAAATGGACGCCAGAAAGTTAGGATGGGTAAAAAAGAAGGGAAGGTTAGAAGAATATAGTTACCCAAAAGTGTTATTCAAGCTGGTGGAGGTAGTCGGGGCTGTTAGTAAAGGCGAAGTACTTGAGCTATTTAATGAAACGACTAGTCGAATGCCTGTTGAGCTTGTGTATTTTATGTTAGTTAGGCAGCTAAGGTTATTATTGCTAATTTCTCATAATGGGGTTGATGCAGCTATTAAGGAAACAGCAAGTCTACAGAGCTGGATGATAGGTAAGTTTAAAGCTCAGGCAAGTTCGATAGGGCAAGAGAGATTAAAAAAACTATATAAGCAAATTTTATATATTGACTACCAGCAGAAAAGTGGTCAAGCAAATTTAAGCTTAAAGCAAACACTTGACATCTGGCTCTCGCAATTGTAATATTTTCATACATCATATGAAAGTACCAGATAACATCTTTCGTGGATACGATATCCGTGGACTTGCGAATACTGAACTTACCAATGAGAATGTTGTGGCAATTGCCCAAGGCTATGCAACTTATCTGATTGGTAGAAGAATTTACGATACTATTCTTGGAAGAGACTGCAGACTATCTAGTCCCAGGATACATGAAATCGTCGTTAGAGAGCTAATAGAGTCAGGAATAACAGTTTATGATATTGGAATGACTATTTCCCAGATGACATACTGGGCTAGCTATTATTTCCGAAGCAAGGGTCTAATGATGATTACCGCTTCCCACAATCCAAAAGAGTACAACGGCTTTAAGCTAGGAACTGGTTTTTCAGAGACCATGGTTACGGAGGAAATAATTGCTTTTAAAGATATTGTACAAAAAGGAAAATTTAAGAAGCTAGATAAAAAAGGTGAACATATAGAGAAAGATGTGTTCAAGGAGTATATGGAGGATTTATTTAGAAGAGTTCCACCGCATACAATTGGTAAATTTAAAGTAGTCGTGGATTCCTTAAGTGGTAGCACAGGGCCATTTTTACCTGAGATACTCCGGATGGCAGGGTGTGTGGTGGTAGAGAAAAATACAGTGCCAGATGGAAATTTTCCAACAGGAACACCAGATCCTACTGAAAGTGAGCATTTGGAAAGATTAGCTAAGGATGTTGTTAAAGAAGGAGCAGATTTGGGTTTTTCATATGATACAGATGGTGACCGAGTAGGGATAGTGGATAATAAGGGTAACCTGTTGTGGAATGATACATTGGTATCTATCTTCGCTCGTGATGTTTTGGAGTTTATGCCAGGGTCATCAATAGTGTTTAATACGCTTTGCTCAAAACAAGTTTCAGAAGTGATCGTATCTGATGGTGGAAAGCCGGTGATCTGGATGACAGGACATTCGTTTATTAAGGCAAAGGTAAGAGAAATTGGGGCGCCATTTGGTGGTGAGCTATCTGGTCACTTTTTCTTTATGGATAACTTCTATGGACACGATGATGGAGCGATTGCATCTTTAAGAGTATTGGCGTATTTGACTAGGAGAGAGAAATCGTTAGCGGAGGTTGTAGCTGAATTACCCCAGTATATCTCAAGTCCTGAGATTAAGTTGGGTTTGGCTGATAACATTAAATTTAAGCTAATAGAGAACGAAATCCAACAAGATATTAGGAAGCTCTATCCGGATGCAGAATATGTTACTATTGATGGAGTGCGAATGGATACTGAAGATCGGATGCTTATTATTCGCGCATCCCAGAATGGACCATACATAACTATAAAGTTTGAGGCTAAACACCAGGAAGATTATGACCAAATGAAGACACAAATTGAAACAATGTTAAAGAAATATGACCAAATAAAGTTTGATGAGGGTGTAAACATTCACGCATTTATGTAATGAATCTAGAAGAAAGAATAATAAAATACGATAAAGGGAATTCATTTGGATCACTAAAGGAGTTGCCAGACCAGTTTACTCAAACTTGGGAAGATATTCAAAGCTTAGATTATGGAGATAAATATAGAGATATAGATAATATTGTAATTGCAGGAATGGGAGGATCTGCCTATTGTTTTTATGTTGTCCAGTCTCTTTTTGGAAATCAGCTAAAGGTTCCTCTTATTTTATCCAACGACTATGGACTACCTAACTTCGTAAATGAGCGCTCACTGGTAATTGCTTCATCTTACTCTGGATCTACCGAGGAGACAGTAAGTGGTGCACAGGAAGCTTTAAAAAGAAAAGCAAAACTTACTTTTATTTCAAGTGGTGGCCAGCTTAAAAATATATCTTCGACTAATAATTTAACAGGATATTTCTTTGATCCTAAACATAATCCAGCTGGGCAACCTCGAATGGGTCAGGGATATATGCTCCTAGGCACAATTGGTATTTTATATAAAATGGGACTAATACAAGTAAATGATAAGGATATTAAAGACAGCATTCAGGGACTAAGAGAAAGTATGGCAGACTTATCTAAGCAAGCGACGGCTTTAGTAGATATGTTTAGACAGCAATATCTTCTTTACATTGGAGCAGAGCACTTAAGTGGCAATATACACATTATGAGAAACCAAACGAATGAAACAGCAAAACAATTTGCAATGTATGCTCTGATTCCAGAACTTAACCATCACCTTATGGAAGGACTGTTGTATCCAGAGAAAAATAAGCCATATTTTGTATTTTTTAACTCACAACATTATTCAGAGAGAATTAAAAAGCGTTTTTTGCTTACTGATGAAGTTGTAAAAAAGAATAACGCCAGTACTGTGAGTATATCAGTAGGAGGTGAATCGAAGATAGCTGAATTTATGAGAATGCTTGCATTTGGTGGATATCTGACTTTCTACCAAGCTATGGATTATGGTCTAGATCCGGCTAAAATTCCCTGGGTAGACTACTTCAAAGAAAAACTTGCTTGAGGTCTTTGCCTCTTGATCTTACTTAACCCTGTTATAGTGGATACATGACACATTCTCCAGCTGATTGATCTTAGTTTAGGAGGAGTTCACCATAGTTGGGAGGAAGATGATCAGAAGTATCCTCATGGAAATATCTTAGACATAGATCCTGAACATAATAGGATTGAATTTTTGCGTAGACTACCCAAAGTTCTTAATAATGGTGAAGAGGGGAAAGTAGTACAGCTTCTTAGTACAAATTATTATTGTATGAGTAAGTATGTAGTAAATAACCACTTCGAAAATAAATATACCAATACAGATGATAGTTTCCATCATTTGTTTGTTAAATTGGGCAAAGTTGATGTGCAGACGGTAGGAGGTAAAGTTACTGTTAGTGCTGGTCATTCTTATTTTATACCAGCTGCAGCTGGTAGCTATTCACTTGATTGCGGAGGAAAGTTGTCGGAAGTAATCGTTTCCTATATTAATTAACGTAACCATAAAATAGATTAAGTATGACTTTGGAGCTTGATTGAAAGGTTTTTGTAAGGTTAAGCCTTACTTGAAGCCTTACTTGAGTTTTATCAACACACCCTAGTTCCCTCTTGATCTTACTTACTTAACCCTGTTATAGTGGATACATGGCACATTCTCCATATGTTGTTTGGTTTGATGAAGTAGATAAAGGAGACATTAATTCTGTAGGTGGAAAAGGAGCTAACTTAGGCGAAATGACCAAAGCGGGTATTCCTGTTCCCACAGGTTTTATAGTTACCGCACAGGCATATTTTAAGTTTATCAAAGATGCAGGGATTAAAGAGGAGATAACTCACGAGTTAAAAAAGATTAACATCAATAACTCAAAAATCTTACAAAGTGGAGCAAAAAAAATAAGAGATATTATTAAAAAGGCAGACATACCAGAGGAAATAGTAAAGGATATATTTACTCATTACCACAAACTTCCTAAGCATCTAGGAAAGCGCAAGCTAACATTTAAAAGACTGGCAAAACAGTTGAAAGAGCCATTAGTAGCAGTAAGATCATCAGCCACGGCTGAAGACTTACCAGGAGCCTCATTTGCTGGTCAGCAAGAAACTTTTCTTAATGTGCAAGGAGACGCTAACCTAATATACACAGTAAGAAAAGCTTGGGCTTCTTTATTCACGGCTCGTGCCATTTTTTATAGAGAGGAAAAAAAGTTTGACCATATGAAAGTAGGTATTGCTTTACCTGTGCAAAAAATGATCGAGTCTAAGACTTCTGGAATTATGTTTACTCTTGACCCTATTACTAATAATAAAGAGCACGTTGTGATTGAGGCAATATATGGCTTGGGCGAGTTAATCGTGCAGGGAGCAGTTACTCCAGATCACTATATTATAAATAAAACTAACTTAGACATTATTGCTAAACACCTTGGAATACAAGAAGAAAAAATGGTTTTGAAAGGAAATAATAATGTTATTCAAAAATTAAAGAGTAGTGAAGGTGGTAAGCAAAAGATAACTGATGCCCAAATTAAAGCCATTGCCAAATATGGTAAAGAGCTGGAAAAGCATTATTATTTTCCTCAGGATGTTGAATGGGCTATTGAAGATGATCTAGTATTTATCTTACAAACCAGACCTGTAACTACATCTGGAGGTAAAAAACAAAAGGATAATTCAACATCTCTAGATGGTCTTAAAGAGTTATTAAGTGGTAGCCCAGCTTCTCCAGGTATTGGCTCGGGTAGAGTTGTAATTATTAAAGAGGCCAGTGAAATTAATAAAGTTAAGTCAGGAGATGTCCTTGTTTCAGAAATGACAGACCCAGACTTTGTTCCTGCAATGAGAAGAGCAAGTGGCGTAATTACAGATAAAGGTGGACGTACATCACATGCTGCAATTGTATCTAGGGAATTAGGAATTCCTGCAGTTGTTGGTACAAAGAATGCAACAAAAGAATTACATAATAACTTAACAGTGACTGTTGACGGGAGCACTGGCAAGGTGTATGAGGGCTCACCAGTAAGAGGAAAGATAGACTTATCTACTAAAGAAGTACGCCCAACTATGAAAATAAAGACAGCTACTCATGTCTACTGTAATCTGGCTACACCAGATAGAGTTGATGAAGTTGCTAACATGAACGTAGATGGAATCGGGCTACTAAGAGCTGAGTTTATGATTGCGAGCATAGGATATCATCCAAAATACTTGATCGAGCAAAAAAAGACAAAGTTATTTATAGATAAAATGACCGAGCAAATAAGCGAGTTTTGTAAACACTTTGGTCCAGATAGACCTGTTGTATATAGAGCTACTGACTTTAAAAGCAATGAATATCATAATCTTAAAGGTGGTAGTTCTTATGAAGCAAAAGAGGAAAACCCAATGTTAGGATTTAGGGGGGCATACAGGTATATATCTGATCCAAAAGTATTTCAACTTGAATTGAAGGTTATTAGAAACCTCAGGGATAAACTAGGGTATAGGAACTTGTGGTTAATGATTCCATTTGTTAGAACAGTTGAAGAATTGAAACTTGTTAAAAGGTTGATACAGGAAGCGGGTCTACATAGATCTGGATCCTTTAAGCTATGGATGATGGTAGAACTACCTTCAAATGTAATACTTATTGAAGATTTTATAGAGGCAGGAATTGATGGTGTATCGATTGGTTCCAATGATTTAACTCAACTAACCCTTGGTGTCGATCGTGATTCAGAAAAAGTAAGCAAGGAGTTTAATGAGCTAAACGGTGCAGTACTTTGGTCAATAGAGAGAGTTATTAAAGCTGCAGCAAAACACAAAATTACAGCTTCAATTTGCGGACAAGCAGCTAGTGACTATCCAGATTTAATTGAAAAGTTAGTTGAGTGGGGAACGACGTCTGTTTCAGTTAATCCAGATGCAGTTGACCAAACTAGAGAGCTGATTTATCAATGCGAAAATAGATTAATTTTAAAAAAAAGTAGAAGTTGATTTTTAAGTCTAAACAATGTTACTATTTAATAAATTATGCAGAGTAAAATAATTCCAGTTGTAGACAAAAAGTTAAGTTTCACTCCTAATCTTGTTAACTATGACGCTTCACATTCAAAATTTTCTTATAAAGATTATGAAAATGAACTAGATTGGTTTGATAAAGATCATATAAATGCTGGCTACAACGCAATTGATCGCAATGCATTTGGACCGAGAAAAAACAAAGTAGCCTTATACTGGGAGGGAGCGAACGGTAGTGAAATGCAGTTTACCTTCCTACAGATGTCTTTAGCTTCAAATAGATTTGCCAATATGCTTAAAAGTTTGGGAGTTGACAAGGGAGATCGAGTTTTCTTATTTTTACCAAGGATTCCTGAATTATTCATTTCTTTTATTGGAACGCTAAAAAGAGGAGCCATTGCGGGAACGCTTTTTGCAGCATTTGGACCACAGGCACTACAGGATAGATTGAGTAATAGTGGAGCAAAAGTAGTGATAACTACGCCAGAACTTAAATCAAGAATCGATGGAATCCGAGACAAGCTACCAGAACTTGAGCATGTGATTGTAGTAGATGGGAAAACCCGCAGATCTTTTTGGGAAGAGAAATACATATCAACTAGGAAGTCTGACTCATACTATGATCTATTTACGACAGCTAGTGAAAAATTTGCACCGATGCATACTTCATTGGATGATCCTGCTTTTATGCTTTATACGTCTGGGACCACTGGTAAACCTAAAGGGGTTGTTCATAGACATTATGCAATAGTTCATGAGTATTTAACAGCTAAATGGGTACTTGATCTAAAAGAAGATGATGTCTACTGGTGCACTGCGGATCCTGGTTGGGTTACTGGTATTGCATACGAAAACTTAGGCAACTGGGCTAATGGAGCATCCACACTAATTTATGAGGGTAGATTTAGTCCTGAAAAGTGGTACTCACTAATTGAAGAGTATAAAGTTAATGTTTGGTATACAGCACCAACAGCTATAAGAATGTTAGCTGCGTCAGGAAAAGAGCTAGTAGATAAATATGATCTCTCAAGCCTTCGTCATCTATGTTCTGTTGGCGAGCCACTTAATCCCAAGGCGGTAAACTGGGGAAAAAAGGTGTTCGGGTATCCATTCCATGATAATTTTTGGCAGACTGAAACTGGAGGTATTGTAATCGCTAATTATCCATCTCTGCCAATTAAGCCAGGATCAATGGGTAAGCCAGTTCCAGGGGTATCCGCAAGTGTAGTGGATGATGAAGGAAAACCTGTACCAGTTGGAAAAGAGGGAGCATTAGTGTTGAAACCTGGTTGGGCTTCAATGATGCAAAAAATCTGGAAAAGACCAAAGAAATATGATAGTTACTTTAAAAATGGCTGGTATATTACCGGTGACCGAGCATTTATGGATGAGGATGGTTATTTCTGGTTTGTTGGGCGCGATGACGATGTTATAAAAACAGCGGGAGAGAGAGTCGGACCTTATGAGGTTGAGTCAGCGCTAGTCGAGCATGAAGCTGTTATTGAAGCTGGGGTTATAGGTATACCTGATGAAATGAGAGGGTCAATTATTAAAGCATTTGTTAAACTGAAACCTGGATATAAGGCAAGTGAAAAGTTAAAGGAGGACGTTGCTCAATATGTTAAAAAGCACCTGGCTGGACATGCTTATCCAAGAGAAATAGAATTTGTAGATAAATTGCCAAAGACTAGATCAGGAAAGATTATGAGAAGAGTGCTAAAAGCAAGAGAACTAGGCCAGGAAGTAGGCGATACCTCTACGCTACAAGAATACTAAATATACCCTTGACACTATCTGTATGATGATATATGATTTGATCATATGCTGAGGCTTGGCATTAATGGAGTTGGAAGGATTGGTCGAGCAGTAACACGGCTTGCACTTTTACGGGATGACCTACGGGTAGTTGCCATAAATAGTAAATCATCAGCAGATTCACATGCGTATTTACTTACATATGATTCTGTTCATGGAAGATTATCTAAGCGGGTAACAAGTAGTAAAAATAACATTATTATTGGAAATAAAATTATTAAGTGTTTTAGAGAAAATCAACCAAAGAATATCCCTTGGGGGCAAGAAAAAGTAGATATAGTCATAGAATCTAGCGGTGTTTTTAATGACAAGAATTCGGCGAGTGATCACTTAGGAAATAGTGTTAAAAAGGTTATTATTTCAGCACCATGCAACGATGCAGATAGGACTATAGTTATGGGTGTTAATGAGGAAGATTATGATCCTGATCAAGATCAGGTCATATCAAATGCGTCGTGTACAACTAACGCTCTTGCACCTATATGTAAAGTACTTGAAGAGAGTTTTGGTATTAATAAGGGAATGGCGACCACTATACACGCTGCAACTTCCACTCAATCAGTATTAGACAAATCAAGTAAAAAAGACTTTAGAAAAGGAAGATCAACTATGAATAATATAATTCCCTCAAGTACCGGTGCAGCTAAAGCCTTGGGTCAGGTTTTGCCTAACCTTTCAGGTAAAATTGATGCCATGGCAATGAGAGTGCCAGTTCTTAATGGTTCAGTTGTAGATCTGAAGGTTGAGTTAAAAAAAAATGTAACAAAGGATGAAGTACTATCTGCATTTACTAGCTCCAAAATGATTAATAATGGAATATTAGAGATTAGCTCCTCGCCACTTGTTTCACAGGATATTGTGGGGAACACAGCTTCATGTATAGTTGATAGTGAGTTTGTAAGCGTTATTGGAGGTAATTTAGTTACAGTTCTAGCTTGGTATGATAATGAAATGGGCTACTCAGCAAGGCTTTTAGACCTAGCAGCATACATAACTGCATGATATTAAATTCAATTTATGATGTTGATTTTCGCAATAAAAAAGTTTTTCTGCGAGTCGATTATAACGTCTCCCTAAATTCGGATAATAGTATTAGTAATGACACTAGAATCACTCAGACTTTACCGACCATAAAATATCTGATAGATAAGGGTGCTGGTTTAGTTTTAGCTTCTCACTTGGGAAGACCTGGTGGAAAGGTTGATAAAAGATACAGTATGAGTGCTGTTGCTATTCGTTTAGGTGAGCATTTGGGTAAAAAGATAAGAGTTATTCCAGATTACTGGAAAAGTAAAATAGTAGTTAAGCCAGGCGAAGTGGTTATGCTTGAAAACCTTCGTTTTCACAATGGAGAAGAGAGCAATGATCAAAAACTGGCTAAATATATTTCTAGTTTTGTGGATATCTATGTTAATGATGCCTTCGGCTCATCGCATAGAGCGCATATGTCTATAGTTGGAATCGCCAGTCATCTTCCGGCATATGCTGGTTTATTACTTCAGAAAGAAATTACATTAATAGACAAACTTCTGAATAAAAGGAAAGGTTCTTTAACAGTTGTTATTGGTGGAGCTAAAACGCCTGAGAAAATAGGAGTTATAAATAACTTATTAACTAAAGCAGATACAATATTGTTGGGTGGAGCAGTAGCTAATACCTTTTTATCTACGTGGGGAATAAAAACTGGAGTTTCTCTAGTTGACCATGAGATGACAGAAATGGCAAGGCAAATTATGTGGAAAGCCACACAATCAAATGTTAAGTTAATATTACCTGAGGATGTTGTAGTCTCTAATACAAAGCAAACTAGGGAGCCTGTAGAAATATCATATAAAGAAGTGCCAGGTCATTTAGCTATTTATGATATTGGATCTAAAGCAAGAAAAAAATATGCAGATGAAATACTATCTTCTGATTCTGTTATCTGGAATGGGCCAATGGGATTATTTGAAAAACCACAGTTTATAGCAGGAACTAAGTCTGTGATGGATGCAATGGTTAAGTGCAAAGGGACAACTGTTATTGGAGGAGGGGATACTTTGACTGCTCTGCAGGACAAAAAACAACTCAACCATATTACTCATATCTCCACAGGTGGAGGCGCGCTGCTTGAATATCTTGAAAAGGAATCGCTACCAGGGATAGATATTGTTAAAAATTCATAAGTAGTGGATAGACAAAGAATAACGATAACATTAAAGTCTGATTTACTTACAAAAGTGGATGAGAGTATAGACGGAACAACCATACGTAACCGGTCCCATGCTATCGAGTATTTATTAACAAAAGCAGTTGCCCCTCCAATTTCTCAGGCTGTTATTTTAGCAGGTGGGCTGGGCGTTAAAATGAGACCAGTTACCTATGAAATCCCTAAAGCTTTAATACCAGTTAAAGGCAAACCATTGCTTGAATATATGATTGAATCTTTGAGAGAAGCAGAAATAAGAGAGATTATATTAGCAATTGGACATTTAGGTAGCAAAATTAAAGATCACTTTGGAAATGGCTCGAAATTTGGAGTCAAGATTACTTATAGTGAAGAGAATAGTAATCTAGGAACAGCTGGAGCCTTAGCTAATTGTTATAGCCTGCTTGAGCAGAAACCTTTTGTTATATTGCATGGTGACATTCTTGTAGACCTAAACTTTAGAGAGCTTATTTCTTTTCATCAAAATAATAAACGAAATGTTGCCACCTTGGTTATCACCACCAAATCTGATCCTACGTCATACGGTAATGTCCAATTAGTAGGAACTAAAATTGTTGAATTTATTGAAAAACCCACTAAAAAACAGACATCTTCCCATTTAATTTCAGGTGGAGTTTATGTATGCGAACCTGAAATCTTTGACTTTATACCAGAAAAACACCCAGCAATGTTGGAGGACGTATTCCCACAGCTAGCGAAGCAAGGTAGGTTGTGTGGCTTTTTGTTTGCGGGAAAATGGTACGATGTTACTACTCCAAAAAACTACGAAAAAGCCATTTCTAACTGGAAAATTAGTAGCTCCGAATAACTAAAAGAGCTCTCCCATGTATTTGAACATTCTCCGTTAAAGTATTATTAATGGGGTTTATTGCAGATTCAAGTTTGTATGATTTTTCCTGTTGGTAAACTGTTCTTATGGTAGCAGTTCCATTGTTAATAACTACTAGATAAACTTTTCCATCTTCAACCACTTCGGTATATTGAAAGATTATAATGTCACCCGAGAGTAAGCCTTCTGAAATTAGCTGGGGTCCCCAAACTTCCAATGCATAACAGGTTTCTAGGTTAACTCCAGTTATTAATGAGCTAGATAGCTCAATAGACCCACGAGATGCGCCTCCTTCAACTAGTGGGGTGGTCCCTGTAATCTTACCAAGTACTTGGATAGTTATTGTTGAGGTACTTAGCTCATCTTCTTGGTTTAAAACAACCAAGCCACGTGTTACATTTCTCTGTTTTTGGATATAGCCTTTTTTTTCTAATGCCTTAATATGGTTATGGATAGTTGCAGTAGAAGAAAGCTTAACAGCTTTACCTATCTCTTCGTATGTTGGTGCATAGTCGTTCTGGGAAATATAGCTCTTAATAAAATCTAAAACCTGTTTTTGGCGTGGAGTAAGAGTTTTTTTTGTTGCGCTCGGCATACCGCTATGGTAGCAAATAAACTACGAAATTACAAATTTTTCATACCGGAGATTTTATCTCTAAGAAAACTTGCCTCTTCAAAGTTTAGTTCTCGGGCGGCAGTTTTCATCATTTTTGTGAGCTCTTTAATATATTTGATTTGCTCATTTGGTAGTAGTTGATTGTAGTCTTCGCGGATCATTACCTCTGCCTTCTGCTTTGAGTTTTTATCTTTTTTCGTTCTTTCGATAAGCTTATCTCTAATTGGTTTACTGATACCAGTTGGAGTGATACCATTGTTTATGTTGTACTGCTTTTGTACTTTACGCCTGCGACTAACTTCATCAATAGCTTTTTTCATGGAATTTGTAACTTTGTCTGCGTACATAATAACGTGACCATTTTCGTGGCGTGCTGCTCTACCCATTGTCTGAATAAGGCTAGTTTCGGAGCGAAGAAATCCCTCTTTGTCCGCATCTAGTATCGCTACCAGCGAAACTTCGGGTAGGTCTAATCCTTCTCTTAGCAAATTAATTCCAACTAATACATCATAAGTTCCAAGTCTCAAGTCATCCAAGATGTCTTGTCTGTCTAGGGTATCTACATCAGAATGTAAATATTGAACCTTTAAATTGAGTTTTTCAGCCTCTTGGGCTAGATCTTTATCTAGTCTTTGAAGTTCTTGATAATCACCAATAAATTTACTTAGGTCTTCGGCTATTTTTTTTGTAAAGGTGGTTACAAGAACTCTTTCTCCTTTTTGTTTTCGTATAAGAATCTCTGAGATTAGATCTCTGATCTGGTTCTTACTAGATCTTATTTCAATTTCAGGATCTAATAACCCAGTAGGTCGGACTAGTTGCTGAACGACCTGTTGCGAGAGGCTTTTTTCCCAGTCACTTGGGGTAGCTGATGTATAGATAGTCTGGTGTGTGCGCCGCAGGTATTCATCAAAACGAAGTGGTCTATTATCTATGGCAGCTGGTAAACGAAAACCATAATCTATAAGGGTTTTTTTTCTGGACATATCCCCCTTATACATACCTCTAATCTGGGGAATGGTCATATGGCTTTCGTCTATAACCAAGAGCCAGTTATTTTTGTAGCGATAATTAAAGTAATCCATCAGAGAGTAGGGTGGCTCGCCTGGAGCTCTGCCGTCAAAATATCGTGAGTAGTTTTCGATACCATTAACATACCCAAGCTCATTGAGCATTTCTAAGTCAAAGTTAACTCGCTGATTAAGGCGTTGCGCTTCGATTAGTTTATTTTCGTTCTTAAATTTGTTTACTTGTTCATGAAGATCTCTTCTGATAACTTTGAATGTTTCTTTTTGTTGATCTGGGTCTGCAATGTAGTGTTTAGCAGGAAATAACTCAAACTCGTTTAACTCAGTTTCCTGCATGCCAGTGAGGGGATCTAGTTCGACAATCTTGTAGATTATATTTCCCTTGAGCTGAATCCTATAGGCAATGTCTGTGTAGGCAGGGTAAATATCTATGGAATCACCACGAACTCGAAAGGTACCTCTTACAAATTCATAACTTCCTCTACTGTACTGAAGTTGAGTTAATTTAGAGAATAGGTCTATGCGATCAAGTTGATCTTTTACTTTAAGTTTAATGGCAAAATAGCCATATTTTTCGGGTGAGCCAATGTTATATATTGAGGAAACAGATGCAACAACTAATGTATCTGATCTGGTAAGAAGATTGGCAGTAGCTTTAAGCCTTAGCTTGTCTATCTCCTCATTTATAGCAGTCTCTTTTTCTATATATGTGTCTGAGTGAGGAATATATGCTTCAGGCTGGTAATAATCATAATAGGATACAAAATAGGAGATGGCATTCTCTGGAAAAAAATCCCTAAATTCTTGATATAGCTGACCAGCTAAAGTCTTGTTGTGAGAAATGACTAAAGTAGGTAGATTAAGCTTGTGAATTACATTGGCTACTGTAAAAGTCTTTCCACTACCTGTTACTCCCAGAAGAACCTGGTGCTTATGCTTGACTTTAATACCTTCTATTAGTTTATCTATTGCCTCTGGCTGATCACCAGTAGGCTTAAAGGATGATACTAGCTTAAATTTGTTCATCAACGCCCTATTTTAACAGGAAGTTGGTATGTTGCTACTGGAGCTTGTCCTGGCTCTATTAAAAACTGAGTTTTTAATAGATTGTTAAATTGGAACCCACTCCAGGAGTGGGTTAGGTTGACACCTCGGGAATATCGGGCGCTCAACCTAAAGCTAAGCCATTCATTGCATGAAAGGCTTAGCTTTGTTTCGCTTGGATTATGGCAGGAAGTTGATCTCCTGTTATAATTGTTAGCTTGTGGCAGATATAGTTATCAAAGGGGCGAGACAGCATAATTTAAAGGGAATAGATCTTACTATTCCTAAAAATAAGCTGATTGTATTTACTGGAGTTTCCGGAAGTGGAAAAAGCTCCTTAGCCTTTGATACCATCTACGCTGAGGGTCAGAGACGGTATGTGGAGTCTCTTTCTTCATATGCAAGGCAGTTCCTGGGAGTAATGGATAAACCGGATGTAGACACGATTGAAGGCTTATCTCCCTCAATATCTATTAGCCAAAAAAATGTATCACATAATCCAAGGTCTACAGTGGGAACAATTACGGAGATTTATGATTATTTAAGACTGTTATTTGCTAGAGTAGGTCACCCTCATTGCCCCAACTGTGGAAAAGAAATTCAGATGCAAGACATTGACCAGATCACTAATTCAGCTCATGAGTTGATTAAGTTGGCAACTAAAAAGGCGGGGAAAAGAGGTAGCAGGTGGATGATTTTAGCCCCTGTTGTAAGAGGTAGAAGGGGTGAATTTACCCAGTTATTTGATAACGTAAAAGCTAAAGGATTTACCTCGATTCGCATAGATGGAAGAGTATATGCGGTTGAAGATGATCTGGTTCTGATTAAAACTAATAGACATAATATCGAAGTTGTAGTAGATAGGTTTATTGTTGGTAAAAAAGATTTGGATTTAAATAGGTTTAAAGAAGGACTAGAGCAGGCTTTAGAATTATCAAATGGATTAGTCATTATTGCAGAGATAACTGACGCTTCATTTGAGTTACCGGAGAGACCTAAGGAGTTTGAAGATCACTTATTTTCAGAGCACTTTGCTTGCGCTGACTGCAATTTAAATATCGCAGAGATAGAGCCTAGACTTTTTAGCTTTAACACACCTCATGGAGCATGCAAAAAATGTAATGGTATTGGGAGAATCTTAAAGGTAAGGTCAGAAGTTGTTCTGAATGATAACTTAACAATTTCTGAAGGAGCAATTACTCCAATTGCTAGTCATTTTATTAATGATACTTGGCTGTCAAGACTCATTAAATCTGTATGTGAACAAAATGGCATTCCTTTTAGAGAACAAGTAAGTAGCTTGAGTGTTGCACAGAAAAAGCTATTGATCGAAGGAACTGGTAAAAAACTGTATCGGGTAATGGGTGAGAATAGATACGGTCAGACAACGTCAATCGAAGAGCAGTTCCTGGGCATAACAAATATCTTGGAAAAAAAACATGCAGAGACAGGCTCAAGCTACATGCGTGATCAGATCGAGAGATTCATGCATAGAGAAGTTTGCCCTGACTGTAATGGATCAAGACTTAAAATGGAAGCTCTATCAGTAACAATAGAGGGAATAAATATTGCGCAGTTAACAAATTTTACTATTAAAGATGCCTTTGACTGGATTAAAAGAGCTAAATTCTCTAATAAGGAACAGATAATTTCTAAACCAATTATTAGCGAATTGACAAGTAGATTGGGTTTTCTAAATTCAGTTGGCCTGAATTATCTCACACTGGCAAGAGAAGCGGGCACATTAGCTGGTGGGGAAACTCAAAGAATAGTTTTAGCAAGTCAGATTGGCTCTGGCTTGACCGGAGTGCTCTATGTATTAGATGAGCCATCAATTGGATTACATCAAAGAGATAATGCCAGACTTATAAAGACATTAAAACATCTTCGTGATTTAGATAATACTGTGGTTGTAGTTGAGCATGATCAAGAAACCATGGAAAGTTCTGACTGGATAGTAGACTTTGGACCTGGTGGTGGTAAACATGGTGGAGAGGTCGTTGCGGAAGGGACATATGAGCAGATCAAGAGAAATGATAATTCTCTAACTGGTAAATATTTATCTGGAAAACTTAGAGTTGAACACAAGTCAAAAGCTATAGATAAATCTAAACAAAAATACTTAACTATTACTAATTGTAGCCAGTTTAATCTGCAAAACATAGACGTAGAGTTGCCTTTAGGAAAACTTATCTGTATTACAGGTGTATCAGGAAGCGGTAAATCTACACTTGTTGTCGAAACACTGTATAGAGCACTTAAAAGCAAACTTAACCCCTACTATAAAGATACGCCTGGTAAGTATAAAGATATTTCTGGATATGAACAGACGAAAGCAGTTCAGCTTATAGACCAATCACCAATTGGTAGAACACCAAGATCTAACCCAGTGACATATACAAAGGCTTTTGACTATATTAGAGATGTATTTACAAATACCAAAACAGCTAAAATTCGCGGTTATTCTAAAGGAAGATTTTCTTTTAATGTAAAGGGTGGGCGCTGTGAAGCATGTGAGGGGCAAGGTGAAAATAAAATTGAGATGCAGTTTATGCCAGATGTCTATGTAAAATGCGAAGTTTGCAAAGGAAAAAGGTATAACTCACAGACACTCGATGTTTTGTATAAAGGTAAAAATATAGCCCAGGTACTTGAGATGACAGTTGAGGAGGGTGTTAAATTTTTTAAGGGATACTCGCAAATTAGTAGAAAATTAATAACCCTTGAAGAAGTAGGCCTTGGGTATATTGAACTTGGGCAGCCAGCGCCATTATTGTCTGGCGGAGAGGCACAAAGAGTAAAACTAGCTGCTGAACTATCGAAACATGGAGCTGGATCAACTATATATATACTTGATGAACCTACAACGGGTTTACACTTCCATGACCTAAAAAAGTTACTTTATGTGCTTCATAAGTTAGTAGAAAAAGGAAATACGGTTATCGTAATTGAGCACAATTTAGATATCATTAAAAATGCTGACTGGGTTATTGATCTAGGCCCTGAGGGAGGAGCAGCGGGCGGAAAAATCGTAGCAAAGGGAACACCTTTTGATGTAGCTAAGGTTAAAAGCTCTTATACTGGTCAATATCTAGCAAAACTCAAGTAAGATATAAAGTTTACATGTTAAAATATTTGTATGGAAGTTAAGCAAAATTCTTTAGCAATTTTTGAGAACTTTAAAATTCGTCGCCACTTCAATGAAAAAAGTGAAACATGGTATTTTTCTGTAATTGATATTATTGCAGTTTTAATAGGACAAAAAGACTTTAAGAGAGCAAAAAGTTATTGGACTACTTTAAAAAATCGCCTTAAAAATGAGGGAAATGAAGTGGTCACAAAATGTGACCGGTTGAAAATGTTAGCTAAAGACGGAAAGCTGCGCGAAACAGACGTGGCAAATGTAGAGACCATTCTTCGCTTAATACAGTCTGTTCCTAGCACCAAGGCTGAACCCATTAAACTGTGGCTTGCGAAAGTGGGTTACCAAAGAATGCAAGAAATGACTGATCCAGAGAGAGCCTTGAACAGATCCCGTGAATATTGGCAAAAACAGGGTAGAAGTCAAAAGTGGATTCAGCAAAGAATGATGGGACAGGAAACGCGAAACAAATTAACTGATTATTGGAGTGAACACGGAGTAAATCGGGGTAATGAGTTTGCAATATTAACAAATATTATTCATATAGAATGGAGTGAATTATCAGTGAAGCAGCACAAAAAATTAAAGAGGCTAAAGACACATAACTTACGCGATCATATGAGTGAAGAGGAATTAATTTTTACCGCACTAGCAGAGCTTTCTACAAGAAGAATTGCTGAAACTGATGAAACCGATGGGCTTGAGGAAAATAAAATCCCAGCTAAAAAGGGAGGTAGAATTGCAAAAAATGCGCGACTTGCCCTGGAACAGAAGACTGGTAGGAGTGTGACCACGGGGGAAAATTTTTTGCCTCCAAGTAAGTCAAAGAAAAGACTCAAATAATTTTTTTGTACTCAATTCTAGATAGGACCTGTAGACTGATATAATCTTCTAATGAAATTGTTCGTAAAACTGGTTTTGGTGATCATTATTTTGGTAGTTTCAATGGATAAAGCTTATGCAGAAAATAAATTTAGTAGTACTATAAAAACAGACTACTATCTTCAAGAGGATGGTACTGTAAAAGTTGATCAGAGAGTAATACTAAAAAATTTAACCCCAGATAGTTTTCCTACACAGTATGGAATGATCGTCTATACGGATGATTTAGAATCGGTGGTTGCCAGAGACGGACAAGGCGACATCTTGAAGGATTACCAAAAAGTTGCTGAACAAACTCAGATTAGCCTAAAATTTAATGAAGAGGTTGTTGGTATGGGTTCTGAGCTTAATTTTAGAGTTTCTTATAGTACTAACTCTCTAGTTACAGGCCAAGGAAGAATTAAAGAAGTAAACATTCCTGCCTCTCCTAATTCAGATTCAATAGAAGCGTACACGGCAGTATTACACATACCCGGTAGTTATAGCAAAATAAGAAATTACAAACCCCAGCCTAAACAGCTTGATGAAGAGACAGCTATATGGACCCAAAAAGAGCTGAATAAAACTGGAGCAGTAGTATTTATTGGTGAATCTCAGTATTATGAGGTAAAGCTTGAATATGACATAAAAAATGAAGGTCTAACTAGCATCATTCAAGAAATAACAATTCCTCCAGATACGGCATATCAGAGAGTTATCCTTGAGGATATCATGCCTATTCCAATGAATATTGAAGAAGATAGTGAGGGTAACTGGATAGCAAAATACGACCTTAATCCAAAGCAGGATGTACATATTATACTTAGACTTGCAGTTGAAACTTTTTTTCAACCCAGATCAGAATTTAGATATAAAATGCTGGAAAAAAAATCATATTTAACTGCCCATAAATATTGGGAAGTAAATGATAAAGAATTAAATAAAAAAGGAAATGAGCTAGCTACACCGGAAAACATCTATTTTTTTGTAAAAGATCATCTGACATATAACTATCATAAAATAGATAAAGAGGAAGATCGCTCTGGAGCTGTGGTAGCTTACGCCGATAGTAACAATGCTGTTTCCACAGAATTTACAGATTTATTTATTACATTAGCTAGAGCCGCAGGTATCCCGGCAAGAGAGGTTAATGGCTATGCATACGCAACTAACCCAGATACCCAGCCACAGTCCCTTATTCTTGACCAATTACATACGTGGCCAGAATACTACAATAGTGATCAGCAAATATGGGTGCCTATTGATCCAACTTGGGCAGACACCACAATTGGAGTTGACTATTTTACATCCTTAGATTTTAATCACATAGCTTTTGTTCAAAGAGGTCTATCTTCTACACAGCCACTGCCGGCAGGAATGTTTAGAAATGGAGATGAAACTAAATATATAAAAGTAGAGTTAATTGATGAATTACCAGATACTGAAATTAAAAAAATTAAATTAGAACTAGATATGCCCGAGCAAGCAGCGCTAGGAAGACTTGTTGAGGGTGACTTAATAATTACAAATCCTAATAATTTTGCTTTGTTGAATGTCCTAGTTATCCTTGAGTCACATCCAATAAAAATTAGTAAGCAGTTGCAGGAAATCACAATATTACCTCCTCTATCTAAGACTATAGTTCCATTTGAACTTACACCTTCTTATAGTCTAGATGCCGTAGATAATACAGTGAAAGCAAGCTACATGGGTCAGCATATTGAGCAAACAATCACAATAACCAACTTAAATGAACTAATAAAGCCATATTTAGTAGTAATAGGGATAGGATCTATGCTCTTATTATTAGTTATATATATTATTCGCAAGAAAACATGGAAGAAAAACTAAAAGAACTTCCCCAGAGCCCTGGTGTATATCTATTTCGTAATAAAAAAAAGCAGGTAATTTATGTTGGTAAAAGTGTTCACTTGAGAAGTAGAGTAAGGTCATACTTTCAGAAGAATACACTAGATATAAAAATACTAAGAATGGTTAAGCATATTAGTAGTGTTGATCATGTTGTAACTAATACAGAACTTGAAGCATTAATATTGGAGGCCTATCTTATAAAATCATACAAACCATTCTTCAATAGTATGTTAAAAGATGACAAGCGTTACTTATATATAAAAATTACAACAAATGAAGAGTACCCACGAATTCTCACTTCAAGAAAAGAGGATGACCCAGCATGCGTGTATTTTGGTCCATATCCTTCTTCAAGAGCAGTTGTAGATGTCTTAAAGATTATCAGAAAAGTATTTCCTTATTGTACACAGGGAGGCTCAGGGAAGAGGCGCTGCTTCTATGCACACTTATTATTATGTAACCCCTGTCCGGCAGACATTCAAAAACTTACAAGGGAAGAAAAAGATAAACAAAAAAGAAAATATCGAAGGAATATTAAAAATATTATAGATATTTTAAGTGGAAAAGGTAAAAAAGTAAAAAAAAGATTAGAAATATTAATGAAGTACTATGCTGTAAAAGAAGAATATGAGCAAGCTGGTGAAGCAAAGAGACAGTTGTTCCAGCTTAACTATATTAGTAAATACCAAAGTCAAGGAATTAGGAAGTACCTAGACTCAGTGGATCAAGATGATAATAAGCTATCTGCAGGGGAAGATCTAATTCAAATTCTTAAACCATTTTACCCTTTAACTGAGATATCTAGAATCGAGGGATATGACATCTCAAATACACAAGGTAAAAATCCAACAGGTTCGATGGTAGTATTTGAAAATAGTGAACCAAGTAAAAAAAACTACAGAAGATTTAAAATAACTGGAGGGAATACTCCAGATGATCCTAAAATGATGAGTGAAATGCTTGAGAGAAGATTGAGACATGTTGAATGGACTTATCCTGATGTATTGATGGTTGACGGAGGTAAGCCACAGGTTGGCGCAGCCTTTACACTGCTCAATAAGCTAAACATTAAGATACCAGTTGTAGGATTAGCAAAAAGATTTGAAAAGTTGGTTATTATGGATAAGGGAAAATTGAAAGAACTTGAAATACCTCTAACATCTTCGGCTCTACAACTATTACAACGTTTGAGAGATGAGGCACATAGATTTGCAAATACTTACCATAAGAAACTGCGAGCAAAATCCTATATAATAGAAAAGTGAAGAGATTGCTGCGAAATATTTTGGTGCATACAGTAATTCTGTACTATCTTGTGCAGGCTATTCCAGGAGTAGATCTAGATAATACTTTGCAGGCGGTTGTAGGAGGGGGAGCGATTTTAGCATTACTATTTACTTTTATTCGCCCAGTGTTAAAGATACTCTTTTTACCTATTAATCTTATAACTCTTGGCTTATTTTCAGGCCTTGTAAATGTATTAATCTTATATCTCTTCGATAGATACTATAGTGCTTTTAGTGTTAGTTCGTGGGATTTTGCTGGATATAGCTTTGATGGATTTGTTATCCCAGCAATTGATCTTAATGTTTTTTGGACTTATGTGCTAATTTCTCTTATAATCACATTTGTCAGTTCTTTTCTGAACTGGTTATGTAGTTAGATATTATGGCGATTGTACAATTGATTATTGCATTAATTCTGGCAGGATTGATCCTGTTGCAAGGTGGAGGAGCTGGACTTGGATCAAGCTGGGGAGGAAGTGGCGATTCTTCGTTCAGGTCGCGGCGTGGCATGGAGAAGTTTCTGCTATATCTCACAGCTGGCTTAGCATTTGCCTTTTTTATATCTTCGCTAATAAGCTTATTGCTGTAGTATGTGGAGAAGATTGAGATATATCTCTTGGTTTATGTCTGCTTTTTTTGCTAAACACAAAAATGCTCTTTTTTTAGGCGGTTTGGCATCTTTTCTAGTATTCCTCTTTGCTTGGAGATATAGTCAGGCAGCTTTGCAGATAATATTTAGGCAAAAACAGGTTATTGGAATTGTAGGACAATATACTCCCGCAACACTACCTAGATCAGTTCAAGAAAAAATTTCAGTGGGTTTAACTCAGGTATCTGTTGCTGGTGATGTCATACCAGCTGCAGCGGAATCTTGGGAAATTAGAGATGGTGGCAAAACGTATATCTTTAAGATGAAAAAAAACATTCTTTGGCACAATGGCGAGGAGTTTAAAGCAACAGATGTTAATTATGGATTTAGAGATGCAGATATTTCTTCCATTAATGCAGAGATATTAAGAATAACGCTCAATGAACCCTTTTCTCCTTTACCTTCTTTATTGTCAAAACCTCTATTTAGAGATGGCCTACAGGGACTTGGCCCGCATAGAGTAAGTAGAATTAAGTTTGAGGGGCAGTACATCTCTGAAATTAGATTAGAACCTCTAGATATTGATCTCGATCATCCAGAGATAATTAAATTCTATCCCACACTTTCCCAAGCAGTTACAGCATTTAAGCTGGGTCAAATTGATACATTTGAGACCCTAGAGGGTTCAAATGAATTATTAGACTGGGAAGACTACATTACTGTATCTAAAGAGCCTAATTATGGCCAATTTGTTGCCATTCTTTTTAATACAGATCACGCACCCTTCAATGAAAAGCAGTTTAGGCAGGCATTAGCCTATTCTATATCTGATAAGCTAACAGGTGGTCAGATTAAGAGCCCTATTCCGGACAAGTATTGGGCATATAACACTGCGCTTAAGAAGATAAGCTTTAATGAAGATAAAGCGTTAGAGCTGTTTGGTGAGAGAGCATCAGCTTCAGAGTCAGCTGTTACCTCATTTACTATTTATACTTTTACAGATCTACTGGATACAGCCCATCAATTAAGCGAGGACTGGAAGCTTTTGGGTCTGGAGTCTAATATTAAGTTAGTAAATACAGTTCCAGAGGATTTTGATGTTTTCTTAACTATCATAGAGATACCTGTTGACCCAGATCAATATTCACTCTGGCATTCTATTTCAAATGACACAAATTTAACAAGATATGAAAACCCCAAAATAGATAAGCTTTTAGAAGATGGTAGGAAAACAGTAAATTTACCTGAAAGGAAAGAGATATATGATGAGCTACAGAAATACCTGATGGATGAACTCCCAGCCATCTTCCTCTTCCACCCCACCAAATATACTTTTGAGAGATAAATACAACACCCACTCCAGGATAAATACAACACCCACTCCAGGAGTGGGTTGAGTTGACACCTAAGGATTTTTATTGTGCACCATCTGGGACGATGTTCGAACCTATTTGACCTCAACGATTGATCCGAAAGAGAAGTCTGCACTCATTGTTGCTATTTCTAGATTTAAAACAGATGGATGACTATTTGTTGTTATTATATGCAACAACAATGAAGAAAGCGCCGGAAAAAAGCATTACAATTCCACTAAACCATGCGTTGCTATCAGATCCACTTAACCACATATACATGCCAAATACGCCTGCTATTAACAAAAAGATGCCGAAAACCATTAATAATTTGCCAGTGTCCTTTTTTGAAAGTTGTTTCATATTATCGCGTCAGTTTAACAAAATTTTTGATTTTTGTCAAGTGGGATTTCAAAAATTTTGGTGCCGCGGAGAGGAGTTGAACCTCCACACCCTTTCGGGCACTACCACCTCAAGGTAGCGCGTCTACCATTTCGCCACCGCGGCATATTATGTTATGTGGCAGGACTCAGAGTCGAACTGAGATCTCATGTTTTTCAGACACGCGCCTTGACCACCTTGGCTACCCTGCCGTTGTGACCGCTAAAGGGCTCGAACCTTTGACCTTCTCGATGTAAGCGAGACGCTCTGCCAACTGAGCTAAGCGGTCTTGTGTGAAATTATACCATCAAGATTAATCTTTTAACTTAGATTTGTCTGTTGTAGCTTGGAGAATAATAGCAAGAAAAAGCGTTCCCCATCCAGTAATAAAAAATAGGAAAGGTAATATTTTATATAGCGCACGTTTTAGCCAAACCATAGCACCGCCCTGGGTAAGCGCCATTGAGTTAATAGTTTGCTCTTCAAGAGCACTAACAATATGCTTGTCGTATTCAAAAGCTATAAAAAGAATGATAAATGAAATGAGAAAGAGAACCGTATTGCGATTGGGTTTACCAAGTAGTAGAACTAGAGATATGATTATTCCTAAACCAAATGCAAAAGCATATTGGTTGTGCAGAAATGTGGCGAGCAAAGTACTTGCCGCTTGTTGTTTTAAAGTTACAGCTTCCATTATATACTAGGTTGGAAATTAGTTAGTTCAACCTGATCACCTGTTATTATATTATGCTTTTTTACATAACCCGCATTTACCTCTAAAACTCCGGTGACTGGCTTAGTGGGGGAGTAAATTGGTAATTGATTAATATCTACATTTTGCTCTGGTGGAGGTATGTTAGCTATGGTCTCAATTACCTTTCCATTGCTTATCCAAATAATATCTATAGGAAATAACATGTCTTTCATCCAAAACTTATAAATTGCTGGATTAGAATATACAAATAACATTCCGTGATTTTGGGGTAATGTGGAGCGACCAGATAAGCCCTGCTTCTGATCCTCTAGAGTTTGCATAATCTCAACCTCTAGCTGCTCGTCACCAATTTTAATGGTCTGCGTTGCTTGCTTTGTTGGTACAGGTGTTGCGTTGGGACCCATGGGTGAGTTATTAAAAATGATAGAGGTAAAGAAAGTTATAGCAAGAAATACTAAACCTGCAAGAAGTATAACAATACGGGTGATTAGCTTATTGCTCATTTCTGTTATCTTACCAGAATTTAGTAGCTAATTGTAAAATAGCTGGTACAATATATATAGAAAATGGAGGTGAATAATTAATGGCAATGAAACTTTTTGTAGGGGGCTTATCTTGGGATACCAATGATGACACCTTAAAACAATTTTTTGTAAAAGTAGGTCCTGTAGCTTCCGCATCGGTAATCACAGATAGATATACTGGCAAATCCAGAGGTTTTGGTTTTGTAGAAATGGAAAATGACGCTGATGCTAAAAAAGCTATAGAGGAACTTAATGGTAAAGAGCTAGATGGTCGAGCTATCAATGTAAATGAAGCTAAACCAAGGGAGCCAAGGAATGATTCTTTTAACCGCGGCGGTGGAGGCGGAGGAGGAAGAGATGATCGAAGAGGTGGAGGTGGGGGAGGACGAGATTCTAGAGATAGAAGATCTTCTTATTAACCACTCTTTTTAATTCAAGATATATTATCTTAAAGTAGAGAAAATTTTCATGTTAAATAATCGTGATGTTTTTTTGGTGGGAAAAAGTAAAAGTTTTAAAACCGGGTTTTAAAATAACTATGAAAGATTTATACAAAGGCAATGGGCGTTTGCGCCATGAGAGCCATTTTATTGAGCAGGGTCCGTTTCAAGCGATATCATTCGACTCTTACCAGTCAAAAGAAGTGAATCCTAAGCTTAAGCAAGGACTAAATGTCAGGGCGCTCTAGGGGACACCAGGAAGATGCAAGACGAGAGGCAGTTATTGAGTTTGTTAGGTGTTTACAAGGCAAAAAAGTAGCTCCAACGTCTGATTTATCTGATCATTATAAGTCTACAATGCTCTTGTATGGTGTGTATAAGTCTGCGGTGAATAGATATCTAAACAAGAATCCCTTGATTAATGTAGCTTTTTAAGTTCCAAGAGCAACAAAGATTTTAGTTTCATTATTTGTGTGTCGTTGTTCTTATTTTATCATCTAACTAGTATAATGTTCTCAAGCTAATGAATTTTAAGCTAGTTAATTCATACGAGAATGCGGGAGAGGCAGAGGGGTTGGTTGTTGTTATTGATGTTCTTCGAGCTTTTACTACTTCTTGTTTTATAATTAATAATAATGCAAGGCAACTTATTGCTGTTGATGACTCAGAGACTGCTTTAAAACTCAAGAAAAAATATCCGGAATATATACTAATAGGGGAGAGGAAGGGAATTAAGCCCGAGGGATTTGACCATGGTAATTCTCCACATGAGATAAAAGACATTGATTTTACTGGTAAAACAGTAGTACTTACTACAACAACAGGAACTAAGGGTGTAAATCGGTCTGTTAATGCGGATGAGGTTATAACGGGTAGTTTTGTAAATGCAAAAGCAATATCTAGTTACATACTTAAGACCAAGCCAAGAACTGTTTCTTTTGTCTGTACCGATGATAGTTATTTTGACAATGAAGATTTCTTATGTGCCTCTTACATTAAAAGCTTAATAGAGAAAAAATCGCTTAACTTTACAGAGATTAAAAGTTATATACAAAAACATCCTTGTTCCTATGGATATATAACTAAACCCTTAACCAAATATGCTAGGCAAGATTTTGCCTTTTCTTTAACTGTTGATACCTTTGATTTCATTCTTATGGCAAAGAATCCTAAATCTGAAAATATTATTCTTGAAAAAGTTAGTATAAATTAGTGTCCTTTATTCTGCTGAATAAAGGATCTCAAGCAACTTTTTGACTCTTTATCCTTTGCTCTGCTGATCAAAGGACCTCGTCAACGCTTTGACTCGGGCTGGCGGTTTACGAAAAATGTCGAACTTCATTTGATTAGCTCGTCTCGCCGGAGTTTATCCCGAGCGCAGTCGAAGGGCTATTTTTTGTGCGCGCGATTTTTGCTCGGCGAAGCCGGGCATTATCAAAGATCCCACTAATAGACTTTAACAGTATTTCTGGAGATATCCCCAAAATTTGTAAATTGCTGATTATCTTTTGTTTCAGTATTCAAACCAAATATGTCTCCGCTGTCATGGTTTACATAAATAATTGTTTTATCGTCCGACAACCACCCTTTTATCGTTCCACCATTAGCTCTTTCATCTTCATTCATTAACAACTGCTTTTGTTTACTTGTTGTGTCAAGAATATTAATGTCTAGATTACCTCCATCAAATACAAGTTTTCTACAATCTGATGACGGTATAATAAATCTCATAAACTCAGTCGTTTCATAAATTTGTTCCAATTTCTGAAGATCCCCATCCGTGATATAAATCTTCCTAGTAACTCCTTGTTTAAACGGTTCATAGCTTTCGATAACGGAGCAATTACTATTTAAACTAAAAGAAATGTAATTTGAATAATTAAGTACTGTCCAAAGAGTCGAAGAAGAGTCTTGCAGGTTAACTATTTTTATTATATCACCTGCATTATTTACTATTAATTTATCTGAACTTTTTGTAAAATATATCCATCCGCTCGCTTCACTTATGGCTGCCTTATAAATTATTAATGGTCCGTTTGTTTCTCCTGTTACTAAGTTAAGAACATATAAACCAAACTTTATATTAGGATTGCCTACCCTTTTCTCTTCTGGTCCAAAAATTCCAACTTCTTGAGAAGAAACTTCATATGCTAATAATTTTCCATCACTGGATATCGCAGCAGGTGATACTGATACCCCGAAAAATTTATCGTCCCCACCATTTCCAATCTGAGTAATTTGCTTCAGTTCACTCGTTTCAAAAGTGAATTTATACAGATTGAAGTTTTTACAAAAAATTGCAAATGCTCCATTGGGATCAACTTGAAAATTTTGATTGCAACCGTAATCGGCAGATTCTACATCAATAATTTTGTTAGTTGCTTTGGTATATGGATCGAGTTTCCATAATGAGAACTTATCATAAGTTGTCTCTAATGATCTTGTAAAATATACTAAATTGGGGGCAGATGTCAGTGATTCTGTGTTAGTGATCTGATTGGTAATTGATTTTTTATTAGTTTTCTCCTGTAACGACTGTTTATCTAAGAATTTTATGTAAATAAAAAATCCCAAAACTACCAACAAAATAAAACTACATATTGAAACCAAAATCATCCAATATTTTACCTTTGGTTTTTTTGGACTTATTACTGGTTGACTAATTGGATTTTGTTCGATTTGTTGGGTATTTTGATTCCCAATATTTATTTGATTCTCCATATGTAACTCCAAATGAAAGTATATCATATTTTGATGAGTCAAGTATGTTGCAAATAGGTAACCATTCACGAGTTTACAAAGGATTCAAAGCCGAGCTTTACATAAAATGGATAGCTTGGCTTTAGAATCGGATATAATCGCTTACTTAAGGCAAGACCTTCCATTTCATGAAGGGTCTCGCCTTGTTTCGCTCAGTTTGTTAAATCGTGAATGGTTACGCAAATAGGTATTGTTTTTGTCCTAAAAAATTTGTATATTGTAAGTGGACTCAACAGTTACGAAATTGCTTTTTTTAATGGCGTAATCGGACAACAGAAAGCAATTTCTTGTTGAGTCCACCGGTTACGCCATTTGAGTCAATAAAAAGTTCTTTCCTCCATAGGCGGACAAGTAAAAATTTTGCGTTTTTTCTTTTACGAGCCGACAGTCTTGGAGGCGCGGCGGGTGACCCGCTTCGCCGAATTGAGGAGGGTCATCTTGGAGTGTAAAAAGTTTTAAAACCGGGTTTTAAAATAAGTCAATTCTGATGAATTAGTTTATTTTTGTGTATATCCTTTTGACAATTTTTTTAATAATTCTAAGTCCCCAGTTATGAGTGCTTCTTTTTTGGC
>Ga0210043_1000093_pt1 | contig 97362 bp, 127 predicted proteins | sample CryGeymet201501t_FD_183990 | JGI IMG/M metagenome (GOLD analysis project Ga0210043, IMG submission 183990) | Groundwater microbial communities from Crystal Geyser aquifers in Utah, USA - Crystal Geyser metaG 2015-01t (SPAdes) (version 2) | ecosystem: Environmental > Aquatic > Deep subsurface >... | reverse complement strand
ACTATAAAGAATTAATCTCAAAAGATAATTCAACAGAAAGTTTTGCAAGATTTTCAAGTATTGTATTAAAAACCCCATTTCCTTTAGAATGGAGAAAGAAAGAACCTTCAAATAAACAGGTTAAAAGGTATATTAAAAAAATAACAAAATAAAAAAATGAGTAATAAAACAAACAAAACAGTAGACATAGCATCAGCACCAACAGTTTTACAAGAAAAAATTGCGGGATACAAAGAGACAGCTAGAGAAGCCTTGAGAGCAGAGCTAATAGCACCAAGGACATCAAGAATAGCAACTTTTGAAGCATGTATAGATTCAGTAAACAAAAACAAAGAAAATGTAAACCACAATATTAAGGTGGTAACATACGAAATGGGAAAACTAGATACAGAACACCCAAACTTCGAAAAAACAAAGGAATCAAAAGAAAATCAAATCAAAAATCTAGAAGAAGATATTAAGGTTCTAGACAAAGAGATTGAAAATCTAGAAAAATCAATTCTAGAGCAAAAAGAAGGTATCGCAAAGATAGAAACAGGAGAAACAAAAGTAAGTAAAGATGCACTAAATGCATTAGTATCAGACATGATCAAGCAAAACGCGCTTAATCAAGCCTAGTCGTTGAAAAGAAAAGCCAGTTGTGAGAAATCACAACTGGCTTTTTTTATTAAGAGGAGAGGAGAAGGATATATTATTCCTATGTGGCTGAAAAAATGACTTTTTTAAATTTGCGCTCCCGCATGGAGTCGAACCACGAATTAGCGTTTTGGAGGCGCTGACCAGACCGCCTGGACGGAAACAAAAAACAAGTCCGCAAGAACTCGTTTTTTACATAATTAAGCCTCTGTAGAATCTGCTTCTGGAGCAACTTCTTCTGTAGAAACCTCATCTGCAACAACTACTTCTTCTGTAGCTACTTCTTCTGTAGCTACTTCTTCAGTAGGAGCACCTTCTTCTACTGGAGCAACTACTTCTTCTGCTGATACTTCTATATTTTCGTCTGACATGTTTGTTTTTTATTAAACTAATAAGACATTTAAAATAATATCACAGTTTTTCCTTTTTCCTAGCCTCTCTAGCTTTTCTAATCGTCTCCCTTGCTTTTACTAATCTTTCTTTTCTGAGTTTATATGTTATCTTTTTTTCTTCAACAAGATAGTCTTTATAGTTTTTCCCAGGGTTCTTTTTTTCAAAACCATCTTGAGAAGAACTATACATATTATTCTACTACTGAAATTATATCATCTTCGTTCACCAGCATGGAAAACTTTCCGTCATAATCAAATCTAGTACCATACTGGAACAAAACCTTATCCCCGACAGCAACATCTACGTCAATGTGGCCGACACTTTGAACATCTCTACCTGTTCCAACAACCATTACCTCCCCCTCAACAATATCGTTCGGTTCATTTCTTGCTGATAATAATATTCCTGCGGCTGTCTTTTTTTCAAGCTCCTTCACTTCAACAACAACTCTTGGACCCAATAACCTTTTTATTTTCATATTATTTATTATTATATTCCCATAAATCATTGAAATGCTGTCCAAAAAGAACAAAACCCTCGTTAATCTTTTCTTTCAAAACAGCCGCTTCTTTTTCACTTTTCCCCTCGTTAATATCTACGTCTTTAAAATAAATATCCCAGGTTTTGTCAAAAGCAAATTCTATCTTTTGGATAACCACTAGCCATGCGGCTGGGTCATTTTTGTATGCCTCTGGCAATCTCAACCCATTTTCAGCTGAATATTTTGCATATTTTTTAAACGAATGATATATCCTTCTAAACGCGTAACGATTAAAAGACAAAAAAGTCTCTTCTCCTCCAAATCTTTCTATCTTTTCCTCCAACCATTTTTCTATTTTTAGTAAAAAATTTATCATTTTTTTATATGTTAATTGTCTTCGGCTAGTTATATGTGAATCACTGGAGAGGATCATCTCTAATCATCTCCAGAATTCATATACAACACTATGCTCATAGGGGGTTTAACAGGTGACAATTTCTTGTCCTTTGTCGTATTCCATTCCGACAAGCCCCTACGATCATTCCAGTATACTCTTTTAATTATACTTGTCAAGTGACTTCTACATTCCCATACCTTGTCCTCCCATTCCTTCTGGAAGTGCCTTTGGCTCTTCTGCCATTACGCATGTGACTGTCAAAATAACTCCAGCAACACTAGCAGAATTTGTAAGAGCAGATATTGTAACTTTAACTGGATCAATTATTCCAGCCGCTATCATATCTTCAACATAGACATCAGTTAAAGCGTTATAACCAGCAGAGGTGCTCATAAGCTGAATTTCTTTAACCTTATCAATTACGATAGACCCATCTCCTTTTCCACAGTTTATCGCTATGTTTTTGAGAGGAGCTTCCATTGCTGACGCTAAGATGTCGAACCCGACCTTCTCATCGTCTGTTAATGTATCGTTTTTAGCTCCTAGAACGGCCTTGGCTGCAAGTAATAGAGCAGAACCTCCTCCAGACACTATTCCAGCTTCTAGAGCCGCCTTGACGGCATTTACGCTATCTTCAACCTTTAGTTTTAGATACTTTGTTTCTGCCTCTGTTGCGGCGCCAACCTTTAGAACAGCAACTCCCCCTGTCATTCTCGCTATTCTTTCTTCAACCTTTAATTTGTCGTGTTTTGACTCTAGCCCTTCAAGCTCCTTTTTAGCAGATGCAATACGCGCATCTAATTCCTCTTTTGTTCCTCTTCCTCCAACAATTACTGTTTTATCTTTTGTTGAAACGACTCTGTCTGCACCACCTAGATCTTCTAGTTTTGTTGTGGCGACTGTCATTCCAGCCTCTGAAGAGATAAATGTTGAACCTGTTGCAATCGCTATATCCTGAAGATAATCCTTTTTCCTCTCACCAAATCCAGGAGCCTTTATACAAAGTACACTTAAACCACCTCTTAACTTGTTCAAAATAAGAGTAGAAAGCGCTTCTCCAGTAACATCTTCGGCAATAATAACCATTTCTCTTTTACCTGTTGCCATTACCTGCTCTAATACAGGAACAATGTCTTCAACTAATGAAATCTTTGAATCAGTCACAAGGATAGAAACATCTTTCATTTCAGCTTCCATTCTTTCTTTGTCTGTAACCATGTAATGCGAAATATATCCTTTTTCAAAAGACATTCCTGATGCAACTTCTGAGAAAATACCAACAACAGGAGATTCCTCAACGGTAATTGTAGATCCATCTTTCAATTTAGAGACAGTATCGGCGATTATTTTACCCATTTCTTCTGACTCTGCTGAAATCGTAGCAACATGTGCTATTTCATCAGCCCCGTCTAATGGAGATGCCACTTTCTTTAATTCATCAACCGCTACCTTTACCGCTTTCTCAATACCATTTTTTACTCCAATGGCATTCATCCCTAAACTGATTTTTTTCATTCCACCTTCAACGATTGCTTGTGTAAGAATAACGGATGTTGTTGTACCATCACCAGCTATTTCATTTGTTTTTTGAGCAACCTCTTTAATAAGATTGGCGCCGATATTTTCCAAAGGATCTTTTAAAACAATCTCCCTTGCAATAGAAACACCATCATTAGTTATTGTAGGTCCGCCAAATCCTCTATCATAGACAACGTTTCGTCCACGAGGACCAATAGTTACTTTAACGGCATCTGCAACCGTGTCTACTCCCTTTTTAATAACCTTGCTAGCCTCATCTCCTAATACGATTTGTTTTGACATATCTTATTCATTTAATTTTTAATTTTTAATGTTTTTTTCGCTCCTCCAACTTCTTAATATACTCGTCAATCATATCAGAATCAAGCTTGCCCCCCTTGCCGTCAATTACCTTGTCAATAATGTCCTTCTTTGCCTTTAACACACTACTCATGAAGTCGTCAATACTGTGCTTACAATGCATTGTTATTATGTTTAGGCTTTCGTACACAGCTGATGGTCGGTGCGCTCTATTTACAGCTTGCTCAAGGTCGCTCGGTCTCCACGGAAGATCTAGAATTATTACATTTGACGCCGCTGTTAATGTGATTCCAACACCTGCTGATAACATTCCTCCAAAAAAGATTCTTGTATTTGGGTCTTCTTGGAATTTCCTAACAATATCTCCCCTTTCAGAAACTGGAGTTGTCCCAATTATCATTGTTGATATTTTTTGGTATTTGTAGAATAGCTCTGTCAAAGGATCCCTGAAGTTAGAGAAAATAAGAATTTTTTCACCAGAGTCTAAAATGCTATCTATAAGCTCTTCTGCAGCATCTAGTTTTGCCATGACACTCATTTTTCTGAGCATATTTATTTTCACCAATTTCTCTGCCTGCATTTTTTTCTTGATTTCTGCATCGGCAATATTCCTTTGCTTCATAAATGCTGCCAAATCTTCCTCGATTAAATCATATTGTTTTCTAAAAACAGGTGACATCTCTACAGGAAAATCAATTGGATTTTTCTTTGGTAGTTCTTTCAAAACCTGATCTTTTGTCCTTCTCAAGAAATATGGTTTAAGCTTCTGCGACAACTCTACAAGATTTGTTGCGCCGCTGGCCTCATAACCAAAGTTACCCATTCTTCCTCCACAATAACGCTTTGCATATGCGTAATAGTTATTCCACCTTGTCTTGTCTAGAATCGTTAACATGTTCCACATTTCTATTGGTCTAGACATCATCGGTGTTCCTGTTAGCATTATGACACTTGGTATCTTTGAAGCGATCATTTTAAAAGCAGAAGATCTTATTGCTTTTGCATTTTTAATGTATTGTATCTCATCCCCAATCAGACAATCCCATTCATGCTTTAATATATCTTTTAGATGTTTTTTTAAAACATCGTAATTAATAATTACGCAATTTACGCTATCTGGTATTTCACTAATGTCGGTCTGTGATGACACAACCATAGATTCGAGTTCTGTCCATTTTTTAATTTCATTTTCCCAGCTGTATTTTACAGATGCTGGGCATACAATAAGGGTCTTTTTATGTTTACTAGAAACAACGTATCCCAATGCTTGCAAACTTTTTCCAACACCAGGGCTATCGCATAGAAGCGCCCTGCCATTACTGTCTAGTAAAAACTGAACTCCTTCTTTTTGATATTCATATAGATTTCCATTAATCCCCTCAATATAATCTATTTTTTTAACCTCTTCCTTTGTTGGCTGATCTTTTGCCTTTTTATCCCACAGCGTAGGAACTGCGGTTTCTTTCTCTATATCAACAACTGTATTTGGGAACTTTTTTACAAACATGTCAATAATTGCTTTATCTTTAAATCTCCATCTTTTTGTCGTTGGATCAAACATAAAATGTGTCCACCCAAAAATATTATAGAGAAAGCGACAGTAATTAAGAACTTCCTTATCGTATACTGGGAGAAGAACAAACTTGAAATAGTGTGTCTTCTCTCGAATAATACGAGTCTCCATATGTTATTTATTTATTTCGATGATAATTTCTTTAAGCTTCATTCCTTTTTTCTTCAATGCTTCTATTTTTTTAAGAGTCTTTTTTGTCTCATCCTCATCAAAGATATTCATTTTTCCAACTTTTGCGATAGGTTTTAACAACCCAATTGTGAAAAAATACGCGAGTCTACTCTTGTTTACTCCAATCTTTAATGATAATTCACCAAGCGATATATGTTTCATTTTTGTTTTTAATTCGTTACTTGTATGTCTTCATTATACTCATTTGTTATCACTTGGCAAGTATGTTAATCTAATGTCTTTGAGATTGTGTCTCCAGATACGTATAATGTCGGTTTGTTAAATGCTAATAATATTAGTTTTAGGTCCTCAAGAATGACGTTTTTGTCTTCTCCAAGCAAAGAAACAGGATCCGCAGAAAATGATTCTGCTTCACCATCCTCACCGTAATAAACGTCTCTAATTGAATAAACCAGCTCTCCTCCACTTTTTTCTGCTGTAACCCTATAATTCCATCCCATTTTGTTTTTTTATGTTTAATAATAAATCCATATCTTCATGAACGTTTCCAACAACAGCGTGTCTCTTCGAATAAGATGGCGCCGTCATCCTGTCGGTATTCATGTTCCCTGTTTTTCCTAGCCCCACCCTTATCACCCTAAAATTACCGTCCTCAAAAACGATAAACCCTTTCATTTTTTTCTTTTCGGGAGATCTATATTGAAGAATGTCACCAACGTACATAGGTTTTCCATACATATCATGTAATTCTGTAAACAACTCATCTTCTCCGCAAGGAGAAAATCCGTCCTCTACTCCAAGTGTCGGACAGTCACAGGTTTTTGTACCCCACGTTGTTTCTACTTCCCCACCTACCATACTGCAGTACATCCACCTAAAATGCCCATTTTTACATCGTGTAGGAACCCTTGATTTTATTGGCCTCATTTCTTTAATCTTTTAACTTATAATTTATGACCTAGTTTGGAGGGATAAAATTTATGTGATTATTTTACCTGGTTTTATGCTGACCAGTGCACTTTACACCGCCACATACCGTTCCCCCAAACCAGACCACAAGTGGAAATTAATCCTCATGCCTTCTGGTCGCTATCGTGATACGGAGCTTCCACTCGTATATCCGACGCTAGTTTTTTGACTTGTTTCGGTCAGTGTTTCTACTTATTTTAGATCCAAAAATGGAATTGCTGACCCTGGCACAAATTGCTGTGGTAATTTTCCATCCCATTTATCAATCGCTGCTTTCTGCACCTCAAGTGCCTTTAGGTTTACATACTTCTCGTTATTCGCTGCATTTGACTGCACTCGAATAGCTTCTGCTTCTGCATTAGCTGTTGCAACTCTCTGTTCTGCTTCAAACTTCACTTGTTCAAGTTTGTTTTTAGCTGCGAGTGCATTTTGCTCGGCGGTTACTTTCTCTTCGATAGCCTTGTTGAAAGACGGAGAGAAGTCAAAGTTTACAATTGAAAAGTCTGACACGGTAATAAAATCAGGCGCCAATCTTTCTCGTAAGTGATTTTTAATTTCGTCTCGAACCTCCTGACGCTTTGTAATAAGCTGTTCTGCTGTGAACTTGGCTGTTGCTGCCTTCACTGCCTCCTGAATAGCTGGATCAATTACTCTCTCTCGGTAATTCAATCCAATATCAGAATACAACTGTCCAACTTTAGTAGCATCTACGTTGTAATTTAGAGCAATTACGGCGGTTACAGTCTGTAGGTCCGATGACGCTGACTGTGCTGTAATCTGCTCTTTTTGTGTCTGAACATTTACTTCTTTAACGCCTTCAAGAAAGGGTAGTTTGAAATAAAGTCCCGGCTCCATTGTTGACACTACGGCACTAAATCGTGTCTTTACTCCTATATTTCCTGCTGTCACTGTTCCAAAAGATGAAAACAGCAACACAAGAACAACAAACCCTACTATTGACCCAACAACTATTTTTACTTGATTCATATTATTTATTTTTACCTGCTAATCCTGATACTACATTTTTTATACCATCGACAATTCCAGTCTTTCCAGAAACATCGTCAGTATCGTCAGTTGCGCTAAACGCCTCAATCATTTGACCGAAGTCTGCCCCTGTTTTTGCATTCATTGGAACCCCAAAGATACTTCCACCATCCCCAGATGTCACAATTTTAATGTTTGCATTTTCAGCCATTTTTCCATATGCCTCTGCCATTGCGACTTGAATCTCAACACCAGCTCGGATCTTTTCGATAACAGTAGCTGAATCATTGAATTTCTTAAGAGCTTCTGCCATAGCGTCTTTTGCTTTAGCTTCAGCGACTCCTTTTGCTTCTATGGCAGATCCTTCTGCCTTACCTTTAAGAGCAACAACCTCAGCTTCTTTCTCTCCTCTAATTTTTATTGCCTGAGCCTGACCCTCTGCTGTAGCGATAGTTGCATCCTTGGTGATATTTGCTTCTCCAACTTGCGTCACGCGAAGCGCAGAAACTTTCTGATCGTTAGTTTTCTGTTCTGCAACAGCAACTCGCAATTCCATGTCTTGTCCTGCGATACCTAGAATTGTATCTCGTTCAATTTGTTTTGATTTAAACTCTTTTTCAGACTCTGCTGTTGCTATCTCAGAAAGCCGTCTGTTCTCTTGTTCTCTTTCTACAGCTTCCCTATTTCTTGCAGAAACCTCAATTCGAGCCTTTGAAGAAATTGCTGATTTTCGAATATCCTCATAGTTAGCGATTACAGAAGAATCATCTTCATCTCGTATATCGTTTACTTCAAGGTTTACAAGTTCTACTCCCCACTCTTTCAACACAACGTCAACTTCTGCACTAACCCCTGTAGAAAACTTTGCTCTATCCCTCATGATTTCAAGAATTTCTTGTTTCATTGATGCGGCTCGGGCAATGGCCTGAACGATTGCCTGTAAGTCCTCGTGAAGAGAAAAGAATATGTTGTTCCCCTCAAAACTCAAACGTTCTGCGGCTTGAACCGGGTCTGCAATGTGCAACCAAGTCACAACATCACAAATAAATGGCGCAAACTCTCTATCGTTCAAATGAATATCTTTAATATCCAGTTTAACGTTTGTTAGAGGAATAATATATCTCTTCATCAAAAACGGAATAAAGAAATAAGATGTTTTTCCATCTACTCCATCCTGTTTTACAGGAGATTTAATACTTCTACCTTTTCCCATGAACACAATAACGTGTGCCTCGTTTGACCCTATAACTGTGTACGTTGCGAAAAATATCGCTACCAACAAAATTACTACTACTAAACCAATAATTGTATATATCATATTTTTAACCTTCTATTAACTCGTCTGTGGTGCTTGTCCACTCTTCTAATAATGCTTTTGCAAAATTTATATTTGCAACAACCCTTGGCGCATGAATCTTTCCAACTTTTTCGATTGGATTGTTTTTAACCCATTCTTTCAACTGGTCCACTATTTTCGAAAGATCCTGCGATGGTTCATAAGATTTCTTTACGAGTTGATGTACTCGTGGAGAAATCTTTGCAACCTCTATCTCAACCTGTTTAAAGCCCTTTAGTTCAGAATAATCCTTCTCTAATAGTTTTTCTATTACGTCTGGATTTTTTTCTTCACGCTTCAGCGCAGAAACAAACTCTCTTGCTCCGTCACGCGTTGCGAATTCTCCCTTCAAGAACTTCTTCTCAACAACCTCCTTATACTTTTCAGGAGTCTGTTTTAGTGAAGCTGTAAATTTTGCGGTGTCCTTTCCTTCCTTAACCGCTTTCTTCCACTCGCTTGACTGATCTAGAATGGATAGTTTTTCTTCAATATATCCTGTTGACCTACCTGTTTTATCAGACAACCATTTTATACCAACTGGTTTTCTGCCATAATCCTTCTCTTCATTCTTGAAATTCATATCTATTAGTTTTTTCAATGAATTTGCGGTGTCCCAATCGGTCATGGTGTTATTGTGAATGTTTTCAATAACCTGTCTCATAAACCTTTTTTCGTCACCCATAGGCATAACCTTAACAGGAACAGTTTTTAGACCAGCCATCTTTGCCGCTCTCCATCTTCGTTCCCCTGTCACAATGACATTTTCTTCATCAACTTCTATTGGATTAATTACCCCCTCGGTAATTATGCTTTGTGACATTTCTCTCAGGTCAAGTTCGTCAATAGTTGTTCTTGGCTGATTTACGTCAGGTTTAATTTTATTGATATCAACTTCAAGAATTTCCATATTATTTCTTACTTATTAATTTTAATTTCTTCTTCTTTGGAAGGTTCTTAACGCTTTTAACACTCATGTTGTCAAGAAATCCTTTCAATTCGTTGGCTAATTCTGGATATTTTTCCAGACCACTTTCTACCATTCTCACAATTGCTGTTAATGATGGAATAGCGTAATGATCTTCGTATCTGTTTATTCCAGACACTAGCCATTCAGGCTTATCCGTAACATCCACAACAATACCTTTCTTATTTTGACCGCCCACTCTCATAAATCCTTGGTAAGGGTAAAGATTAAATCCCCTTTTTCTTAGACTCCCAAGCGTACAAGAGACGTGCGCATAAGAAGTGCCCTCATATTCGGCCCACTCTGCGATTGTTTTCTTCATACCCTTTTTTATATTGAGGACCAACCTCTCTGGCATCCTGCCCGGATGGGTTCCCGCAACTCTCTCAAATTTCATATTGTTATATTTTTATTACTAATAACTGACACAAGTATACTCCTCTCAAAATACTTGTCAAGTAAATAAACATATAACTGTGGATAACCAGAAACGTCATTGGGGCCTTTTTGATTCTGGATAAAAAATACAAAAAGTGTTATTTAGAGCCGTAGAAAAAATCCAGAATTCTTTGATTCTGGATTTTTGACATATTTATGGAATCATTTGATAACTAACTAACACCCTAAAATGAGACTATGCTATACTTTAAAAGTTATAATAAAAATAAATGAAATTTATGGAATCAGATAAAAAATTCAGTACGCGAGATTTATATCTTGCAACAACTTTAATCACACTGAAGTTTCACATGATAGGAATTGACTACACATTGGAAGGATCAAAAAATCACCCAGTTGGTTATTTCAATTTTGATGAAACACCAGAACTATTAGATATGAAGGACAGATTCATGCAAGGATTATTGCTTGTTGAACCAAAAACTTTTATCACAAATTTGAAAAGTTTGAAATCTGAAATCGTAAATATCCAACAAAACCCACATCTTAATCGCTAACATTTTTGCTCCTTTTTTTCTTTTGTGTTGTTGTGATTAAAAAAATTGACTCGCTTTTTTATAGGTGTATAATTTCTTTACCTGGGGAAACTTGTTACACAATAAATATTGCGCAAAAAGGTACCCCCATTTCGTCTTTAAGTAGGCGACGAGTTCGAAAGTTACTCGCAGGTAAATGGGTGTACCTTTTTGCGTTGTAGCGTTGTAAAATAAGGGTTTTATTAGAAAAACTATTGACATTATGAAAAAAGATAGCATAAAATACAACATAAACATCAATCAAAAAGCGCTAAGTGAGCTGAAGACCCATCTTGATATCACCGATGCCGCAATTCTTGACTATATATATGTGCTGTGTTCAAGTGTAAATGAAAAAATAGATGAAAAAAGGATCAAAGATGAGACAGGAATCTGGACATGGGTTGACTTCACAACCCTGATTGCCCAGATGCCTCTTTTGGGGATTAAGACAAGAAGTTCCATTACTCCAAGAATAAAAAAGATAGAAAGAGAGGGGTTTATAAAAACATACAAAAAACGAATAGGAGGGCACGTTCGTCTTTTTCTGAAACTCGAAGCCAAGGTTGATTTGCTGTTTGTCCAGAAAGAAAGCCTGTTCGTTGAAACGAACGGGGATGAAAGCCTGTTCGTTTCAACGAACGACCCTGTTCGTACAGACGAACAGGAGCCTGTTCGTTTAAACGAACCTATTATTATACTAGAAACAAATAATAAGATTAGGACTATTGGAAAATTAGACCAGTTTGAACAATTCTGGTTAGAATACCCATCAAAAAAAGGTCTGAAGCCAACCCGAGAGAAATGGCTAGCTAAAATTACCCCCGAACTTGGAGAGACGATTATTTCTGACGTCAAAAAAAGGAAAGAGAAAGATAGGCAATGGCTTGAAGGATTCATTCCGCACCCGACAACTTACTTGAACCAAGAAAGATGGCAGGATGAAATTACCCCCGCGAGAAAAACGCAAACTCTTTCCGCTGACACGCCGTACGTAGCAGGAAAATATGAGAACCCAGGCAAAAAACAAATAAACGTAAAAATATAAAAAAATAAAATGGAAAAATATCAAAAAATACTACCTCCCAGATACCATAACGTTTCGTATGAGAACGACGTTCCTGGTGCGATCAAGGATGAAGTCAAAAAACAAATAAATAAAAAAGAGGGAATTTATTTTTTGGGAGGAGCTGGTGTAGGGAAAACCCATATCGCTTGCGCCATCGCAAAAGAACTACTTTCAAAAAACATCCCAGTTATGTTTTTAAACACAGGAAAGTTTTTGGAAGAGATAAGATTGGGTTTCAATGGGGATGCGGATGAGTTTGGGGGAATTTTCAAGGAAGTATTAGAATTTGAGGGGGTTCTGATTCTTGACGACATTGGCGCCGAAAAAGCAACAGAGTGGGTTAGAGAAAGGCTTTATCTGATCATAAATGAGAGATATGACCAGATGAGACCAATAATATTTACATCAAACAATAGTATTTCTGAGTTGTCTAGTAAGCTTGGTGACAGGATCGCATCGAGAATTGTGGGGATGTCGTTAACCATAAGTCTTGATGGAATTGACAGAAGAAACATTTAAAAATATGGAAAAAAATAACGAAATCTTCAAACCAATAATGGGGTATGAAGGTAAATACGAGATAAGTAATATGGGGAGGGTAAAAAGTCTTAAGCGTAAACAAAAAACAAAGTCAAACGGATTTGCAATTCGCAAGGGAAAAATAATCAAAACGAGTTCTACTGGGAAAGGATACCTCCAAATAAAATTATCCATGGACGGTAGAGAAAGATCATTTTCGGTAGCAAGACTTGTTGCAATTCATTTTATCGGCCTGCCAGAGACAGGACGTCAGGTTAACCACATAGACTCGGATAGAAAAAATAATAATATCAATAATCTTGAATGGGTCAAACAGCAACAAAATTCAGACCACCGTATGGCCTATGGGAAAGTAATCAGAGGAGAGGACGTAAAACAAAGCAAGTTAAAAGAAGAAGACATCGTAAAAATAAGAAAATTATTAAAAAATCATACCGTTCGAGAAATTGCATCAAAATTTAAAGTTAGTCACCCAACAATTGTGTATATTTCTCAAAAAAAGATATGGAAACACGTAAAAAATAACAAATAACATGTATGAATTAGCATTAAGTTACCTAAAAAAAGGATGGTCAGTCATCCCATGCGGTAAAAACAAAATACCGCTAATCCCGTGGAAGCCATACCAAACAGAAATGGCGACACCGGAAGATATAAAAAAATGGATAGAAACTTATCCTGATGCACAGATAGGAATAGTCACAGGAAAAATATCAAACCTAACCGTTGTAGATATTGAAAAAGGAGGAGACCCGTCATTCCTGCCCCAAGAAACAATGATTGTAGAAACGGGCTCGGGCGGATATCACTACTATTTCAAATACGATGAGGGTATGACGAACAAAGCTCGAATCAAAGAGCTTGTGGACATCAGGTCCGAAGGTGGTTATGTGGTTGCAGCAGGATCTGAATCAGAGAAAGGAAAATACACACTCTTGCAGGTTGGGGTTATATCAAAATTCCCCAAAGAGCTGTTCCCAGAAAAAGTTGATATTTTTTCTTATCCGTCAGGAGGCTCCTCTAACTTTTCACAGGGGAATCAACTTTCAAAACCTGTCGCTGATTATGCAGGTTTTGGAAAGGGTCAGAGGAATGATGAAATGGCGCGTTACGTCGGACACGTACTTGCGCAGGTGCACCCAGCAGACTGGGAAAACAAAGCGTGGGATATAATCACTTCTGCTAACCAGAAGAACACCCCGCCATTGTCCCAAAATGAGCTCAAGATGACGTTTGAATCGATTAAACGTACCGAACGTCGTAACCATCCATTTGGGAGGCCTTCTAGCGTGGTTTTTGCTCAAAACTCATCCTCCACAGGGCATTCCCAAGACGACCCTCTAATTCTAGGTGGCGAGGATGATGTAATTAAGCATATTGCTGAAGTTGCCGAAGAACAATCCATAAACGAGGATGATGTTTATCCATTACAAATGCCGTGTTTCGATGATGTGATAAACGGCGGTGTTTCTCCTGGAGACGTCATAACAATTGCAGGTATGTCTGGACACGGAAAAACTACCCTTGTGCAGGATTGGACAATGTCAATGGTACGTGGTGAAAAAAAGGCGAAAGCACTATGGTTTTCCTATGAGGTCCTACCGACCCACTTATGGAAAAAATTCAGAGAGATGGGGATGACGAGAGAAGATTGCGCATTCATCCCAGCGAAGCACTCAACAGGTAACGTCGCATGGGTTGAAAATAAAATAAAAGAAGGAAAGGAGAAGTTCGGAATCAAGACAGTTTTTATTGACCATCTAGGTTTCCTTATGCCCAAGACATCTGGGATTTTAGGTAAAAACCTATCGTCAAACTATGCCTCGTTTCTTACACAGGTAATGCGAGACTTAAAAAGTATAGCCCTACAGGAAGAAGTAATTATTTTTCTCCCTGTTCACATGAAAAAAGTTGATTCAAGAAATAGGAACTCAGATATTGATGATATCAAAGATAGCTCGGGAATAGGCCAGGAATCAGACCTTGTGTTCTTAATAGAAAGAGAGAAAAACAAAGAGAAGGACGCAAATTCTTATTTTACCGACAAGACCAAAATAACTCTCGCAAAGAACCGAAAGACAGGAGCAACTGTCGTAGCTGATTTCAACATGGTTAATGGCAGATTTGCTTATGATAATACAAATGATATTCTTGAAGATGAGTTTAAAAAATTTGGGGAAGTAATCGAAGAAAAGAAAGAAGAGGAAGTAAAAACAAAAGAAATTCCAGTTCTTTATTACAATCACGATTACGACGATGTGGAAGAGGAAAAAGATTACGTGAGAGATGAGGTTATCGAAGTAGAGCCAGCTGATGTTAGTTGGGGCGATGATAAGTAACGTATCATAAACACATGAACAAAGAGGATAAAATAAGAGAAATAATAGAACAGTCAGATCCGCAAGGAGAGCTAGACACAGATAAGATGGAATCAATCATTCATTCTGTTTTGCAGGAAGAAAAAAGCTCAGAATTAAATAAAATGATTTCGATCAATGACAGCACCGTAGATTCACTAAAAGAGATGATGAATAATAGTGATGATTGGAGAGTAAGAGCATCAATTGCCGCAAAAATAATAAGCCTAGGTTTGTAATTACTTGACAAGTAAATACATAAAAGTATAATTACCTAGTAACATAAAAAATATGAAAGATAAAAAAATAATAGTAATAGGGGACGTACACGGAGAGAGCACGTGGAGAAAGATTGTAGAAAAGAACATGGACGCAGACAAGATTATATTTCTAGGAGATTATTTAGATTCATTTGACAAGAGTCCGACGGAACAGATAACAATTTTCGAAGAAATAATGAAACTAAAAAAAGAGAACAAAAATAAGGTTGTCACATTGATGGGAAATCATGACTTCCATTATCTCTTAATACCAGGTGAGCGCTACAGCGGCTTCCAAGAAATTATGCAGGTTGCCTATAACGAGATGGTTGAAAAGTATATAAAAAATGGATCACTTCAGATGTGTCATTACGAGGAAGATAATTTACTTTTTAGTCACGCAGGAGTAACCCAAACATGGTTAGCAAACTCTGGATACAAAGGAGAATATAATGTAAAGGACATTTCAGAATTTATTAACAATTTGTTTAAGACAGACTTATCAAAATTTAGATTTACAGGAGGAGACAATACAGGAAACAACATAACACAGTCACCAATCTGGGTTCGACCCGCAAGTTTGTTCAAGGACAAAGTGCCAAATATAGTTCAGTTTGTTGGACATACAAATATCGTAGATGTCACTGAAATGGAAGGGGTTTGGATGTGCGATGCATTAAGGACATCTGGAGGATATGTAGAAATTATTAATGGAGAGATAAAAGACAAAAAATGAAAAAAACCAAAAAAGAAGATGGAGAAAAAGAGGTAGATAAAATGGAAGATGCATTGTCTAGACTTCAGAAAAAATATGGAAACGATGTTCTAATGCAAATGGACAAAGACATCGACTTCAGGGTAGACTGGGTTCCAACAGGGTGTCTTGCTCTTGATGATCTTATTGGGAAAGGATTGCCGAGAGGTAGAATAATTGAAGTATTTGGAGCAGAGTCAGGAGGTAAAAGTACACTGTCACTATTCTTAATGTCACAGGTGCAAAAAAGAGGGGGACGTGTCGCGTTGATTGATGCGGAGAATGCCTTTGACGGTTCATACGCTTCGAACATCGGAGTTGATGTTTCAAAGCTTTTGGTGTCACAGCCAACAACCCTTGAGGAGTCAATGGATATCGTCAAGGAACTTGTAGAGACAGGTATGATGGACATTATCGTTGTGGACTCTGTTAGTGCGCTTGTTCCCAAATCTGAGGTTGAAGGAGAAGACTTTATGAAGGACACAATGGCAATACAGGCACGACTTATGAGTAGAGCGTTACGCGTTCTGTCAGGACCCATCTCAAAGTCTAAAACAATCGTTATCTTCATTAACCAGATTCGAGACAAGGTGGGGGTGTTCTTTGGCGCCAAGACAACTACGAGCGGAGGGCGAGCACTGAAGTTCTTTAGCTCTGTCAGACTTGAAGTTTCAAAGGGCAAGAAGATTGAAAAGGGAGATGTCCAGATTGGGAATGAGATAATAGTGACGGCAGTGAAAAACAAGGTCGGATTCCCCTGGAAAAAAACCACACTTGATCTGTATTATGCAAAGGGAATAGACCTTGCTGCAGACGCCCTGGTTTATGGTGAAAATATAGGGGTTATTAACAAGACAGGTAATACATATTCTTTTGGTGAATTAACTCTTGGTGTTGGGAAGGATAAAGCCAAGACTACCATCGAGGAAAATGAAGGGTTATTCAAGGAGATAAAGGAAGCGATAAATAACAAAAAAAATGACGATTCTAAATAATAATGATGGGTATAAGATATACGCATTACTTATAAAAAACAGATCAAGCACATTTCTTAGTGTGCAGTACGCGACATCCCTAGAGGATGCTTATGTATTAGCAAAAATTGAATTTGCAGAGCAAAACCCAGAGGAGGCTATGAAAGGAATTATGGAGGGTGCCACTATCGTTCTGTTTACACACAAAGTAATGGCGGACATGGTAAGAGAGAACGAAAAAGGAACAAGAATTATGGAAAATTTAAATTCCCCAATCGGTGATATTCCAGAAATTTTTAAGGAAATGATTGAACAACAGTCTGTTTCTGCCATTAAACTTACTGGAGCAGAAGCTGATGAACTGAAGAAAAAACTAGAAAGTTTTGGGATTGGAAAGGAACTGTTTAAAAAAGAAGAGACGATAGTTGAAAAAGAAACAACAAATGATTTGATGTTAAAAATCATTAAAAATAAAGATATATCACTGCTAGAAAAGAATAAGAAGAAATTCACAAAGGCAGAAATAAAGTATATATCAGACAAGATAAGATAGTTATCCACCGGTATTTACTTGACAAGTAAAATGATAGGAGTATACTAGCTACATAGGTCGTAAATAATAATTATAAAAAATATGGAAATGTTAATAGGGTTGGTAATACTTTACGCGGTGATTCACCTGTTTGTATTACAGAATAAAGCATTCGGAGATAGGACACCATATGAAAAGGTAGTGTCCGTAATAGGGATGGTAGGAATAGGGTTGGTATTTATAGGGGCAATGTTATAGTAATAATTAATTAAAAGTTTAAAGAAAAAAGACATGACAAATATATTCGAAGCAGGAAAGGAGACAGTAGCACCAAAGTGGGCATCATTTAAGGAAGCAGGAGATTCTTACCAAGGTACATACGTTGGTAAAATACTAGGACTTATTGATGGATATAACAACGAGCAAATAGTATATCAACTATTGCAAGACGATGGTGAAATAACAAACGTAGGGTTTGGATTGAACAAAAAAGTAATCCACGCAGACATGGCAAAAGTAAAATTTGGCCAGATTGTAGGGTTCAAGTACAAGGGAATGATATCAGTAACAAACAAGAAAACTGGTAAGCCAGTAGATGTTAAAGATTACGGTATCTTCCAAGATCCAAAAATCGTGAACGAAGAATGGTTGAAAGATAATGAAGGAGTTGTTTCAAAAGCAGCAAACGCAACAAACAGCGCAGAAGCTGATTTTGATAACATGACAGACTCTTCAGACAACGGAGATTACGATGACGTTCCTTTTGCATCAAAAGATGATAGCGAAAAAGACGGAGATCTAACAAACGAAGACAAGTTAGCTGTTATTACCAAGCTTGCAAAAGATAAGCTAGGGGCAACAGATGAGACTGTAAAAGAAAAAGTTATGGAAACTACAGGTGTGGCTTTCATACCAGTCCAATACGATCGGATTATCGAAACACTTTCAGCGATGTAATAATTCTTATAAGACCATCGCGAGATGGTTTTATAAATATAAATTATGAAAAAAATTACGTTAACACAAGGTAAGCATGCAATCGTTGACGATGAAGATTTTAAGGAATTAAATCGACATAAATGGTGTGCTAATAAATTTGGACATAGTTTTTATGCCTGTCGTGGCATGTATGATCCAAAAACTCAAAAAACAAAGACCATATTAATGCATCGTGTTATCCTAGACGCACCTACCGGAACTATTTGCGATCATGTTAATAGAAATGGTCTGGATAATAGAAAAACCAATTTACGTTTTTGTACTAAAGAGCAAAATTCGCACAATAGTAAAATAAACATAAAAAACAAATCAGGTTACAAGGGGGTATCTTGGGACAAAAATCGTAAAAAGTGGGTTGTAAGAATGAAAATAAATGGATTCTATAAATTTATAGGACGTTTTACTGATAAAGAAAAGGCAATTGGAGCATATCATTCACGAGCAAGAAAAAATCACGGTGAATTCTTTATAGATAATTATCACAAACATGTCTAAAATAATTTGCATCGGTGATGTCCATATTAAAGACCACCTTTCTTACTCAAACCATATCGAGGATAAGAGAGAAGGGGAAAAAAAAGAAATAATAGACTTCATACTGAGGTCATCAGAGGACTGCGATCATATTGTGTTTATGGGAGATTTCTTCAATTCGAAGAACAACTCATCGGAGGCAAATAGATTCGCAACAGAGTTCATTGAAAGCTTCGGAGACAAGGATATCTACATAATCAGCGGAAACCACGAAAAAAAGGGAGATGGAAGTACCGCGATTGATTATTTGGCCGAAGTCAGAAAGCCAAACTGGCACATAATGACTCACCAAACATCAATTGACCTAGACGGACTAAAGATAGACTTTCTTCCGTACATACTGAACAGTGAGATTGGCGCTGAGACGACTGAAATTGCCACTCAGATGATATTAGACAACCTGGATGGTGGAGACATCATCTTCGCACACCATTGCATCTCTGGGACGACATTTCACGGGGTTAAGACAGAAGATCTTAGTGAGGTTGTTCTTGACCAAAAGAAGCTTGCTGAAAAATACAAACTTATTGTTGCTGGACACATACATAGTCCACAGCAATATGAAAATGTATTGATAACGGGGAGCTTGTTTACATCAGAAGTCGGTGAAACAGAAAAGTTCATCTGGAAGATAGAAAGTGACGATATGAGCATAGAAAAGATAAAAGTTCCTGCTCGTGAAATTCACAAAATAACAGATCCTTCAAATCAAAACTTGTCAAGTATTCCCGATAGCAGTATAGTTAAGGTTATAGTAACTAAAAAGACTGCGTATATTGAGAAAATAAAAGAATTATTGTCACGATTTGATGCGTATCTTCTTATCGAAGATTATCCAAGCGAAAGGAAAAGAGCTCACATTGAAGAAGGAGCGTTTGACTTCGAAATCGAATCACTGCTGAAGCTTTATGCCGAAGCAAAAAGTGTTGATTATGAAAAACTTCTCAAGGGGTTGCAGATAATAAAATAAATGGCTAAAACATTAAAAACTCTTGGACTTGATTTGAGTTTAGTAGGAACAGGGCTTATATCATTAAAAGACGGAGAAATTGAGGTACAGAAACTTATTAAATCAAAACCTGTTGGTGACAAACCAATAAATGAATTGATTAGAATACGTAAAATTGTATCAGACATAGAAGACGTTCTTAGTGATATGGATAACCTGCCAGATCTTGCCTGTATAGAAGGAATGGCATTCATGGCGAGGAACACCACTGCTCTAGTTCAGCTCAGTGCATTAAATTATATGACACGAGCACTGCTTGCAGACTATAACATTCCGTTCGTAATTGTGGCGCCAACCAGTTTAAAGAAATTTATAACTGGAAGCGGTGCTTCAAAAAAAGACGTGATGCTTATAGAAATGTACAAGAGATATAATGTTACCATCCTAGACGACAATGAGAATGACGCCTATGGATTAGCGCAAATAGGAAAGGCGCTGAAAGAAAAAGAGGAACTAACAAAGTTCCAACAAGAGGTTGTAGACTTACTAAAAAAACAAATATAAAAATGAAAAAAACAAAAAATACAAAAAAAGCAGGAAGCACAGCAATGTTGACAGATTTACAAACAAGTGTTGTTAAGGACATGATCGTTTCATCAATGAGAGGAGCTTATATAGACAGTGGGACACTTCCAAACTCAGGATTCGATATTGTCTCTGGACAAATAGCTGATTCAATAATTAAAAATGCACAGATGACACTTATGCAGAAGGAAACATTTGCAGAATGTGTAGAGGAGTCAGGTGAAACAAAGAAAAAGAAAGTAACAAAAAAATAATATGTCTGAAAACCTTATCAAAAGCATAACTGCACATGAGTGTCCACATTGTAAGGAGACCATGTTTATAGAAAGCCACATGACACCACCTGTTGTTAAATCAATTTTTACAACAGATGATATGAAAAAAGCCAAAAAGGACTGCCTAGATAGGGTTGACTCATTAGACGTTGAACAGGAGAAAAAAGACATGCTACACAAATGGGTTGAAGATGAAGAGACTGTCTTTGGCCCAGATGAGGTAGAATCGATAGTTATGAGCTTATTAAAAAAAGAATAATATGGACAAACAACAGCTAGCAGAAATAGGGCAGAAATTATTAGATGACTATAACAAGGCGCAAGACGAAGCTGGTGTAAAAATGTTATATCAGGCAGTTATTCAAGATGGAAAGATTGAAGTAATTGTTAACGTTGTGAATGCGCCAGAGAAAACGGTAGAAGTTAGGGAGGATAAATAGTTATGAGAAAACCCAAAATGAGTAAACGCAACTTTGCGGATGTTAAAGAGAACATAATAATAAACAAAGCTAAACTGGATTCTTTCTGCAGAGGGGAAGAAAGGACTTATTTTGAGGGGTGCCAAATGATTGGGTATATGGAAAACGGAGATTCGTTTCTTTTTCATCAAAGTATAGGGTTCGAGAAAGGAAAAGACAAAAGAGTTATATTTGCTATATCAAGAAGACTCCTTGAAGAAACCTTAAGAGATTATCCGCGTTTAAAAAAATAAAAATATGGAGGAAATAAAAACAATAACAATGGCGCATAGCCCATCTTTGGATTCAGCAGATGGGGCGATAGAAAGATTTCAGGTTAATGGAGAAATGGCACTTGTTACATGGTTTCGACAGAAAAAGAAAGACGGGGGAGTAGTGGAAGTAAATGGTAAATTTGTAGAAAGAATTGATTATTAATTATATGAAATATGATAATCTTAAAAGAATTAAAAATAACAGACTTTTTATCACATGAATCAACAGAAATCACATTCAAAGAAAATGACAAGTTTTCTATTGACGGGGAATCAGGGGCCGGGAAAAGCGCGATCGCAGAAGCCATCACGTGGGGACTCTACGGGAGAGGCAGATCAGACAATAAATCCCTCATCAGAAAAAACTCAAAAACCGCATCAGTTTTTATTAAAATGGAAGAAGGAGAAGTCGAAACGTGCATCACAAGAACGATCACCACTTCAGGAAAAAACACCCTCAGTGTTACACAAAATACGGGTTCTGATGGGCAGTTTATTCAAATAGGCAGAACTGGAATAAAGGATACTCAAGCGTGGATAACAGAAGAGTTTCTGAGGTCATCATACGAGTTATTTACGAATAGTATTGTATATAAACAAGACGGAACCGAATCATTCATAAACGCTAACGCTGGGCGAAGAAAAGATCTACTTCTTGAAATAATTCGTGCAGGTAATTTCGATGACCTGTACACAAAAACAAGAAATGAAATAGGGACAAGAGAAATAGAAGCTGGTTCTTCTTTGATGACAATTTCTGATTATGAGCAGAAAATATCAAGGCACAAAGAGAAGATTAGCAAAAAGGCATCAATTAAGGATAGCGTTGATTTGTTAATTGCAAAGATAGATAAGGACAGTGTGGTAAAAAATGAACTAGAAAAGAAACTTGCCGCAATTTCTAACTTAAGCAAAGAGAAAACAGACGCTTTGCAGCTAAAAAATGCTCTTGAAGCATCAATTACGGCATTATCAGAAAGTCTGTCTTCACACAAAAGCGTGTTGGCAGAGCATAATTCGGTAGACATAGAGACACACAAAAAAAATGCGGAGAAGATTGCTCCTTTGGAGAAAAAAATAAAGGAGGTTGAGTCAAGAATGCAACTCATTTCTGAGACCCAAAACAAGAGGAATAAACTGTTTGCAAACAAGCCAACTATTAGTGATTTCACTAAAGATATTGAAAATATAAATAAACGTTTAATTCCCCTTGTTCAAGACTCAGGAAAATGTCCTTCAGGAGATAAATGCCCGTTTGTTGTTCCCATTAAAGGACAAATAGATTACTTGTCTGATCAAATAACGGAAAAAGAAAAGCAAACAAGAAAAGAGGAGATAGCGCTTGACTCATGGAGCAAAGAGCTGGCGCTACTTCCCAAAGAAGAAGACATTTCTTCATTGTATTCAGAGATAACTTCTATGAATAAAGACATTTCAGAACTATTAAGGTCAAAAGAAATTGTCCTTTATTATGAAAAAACAGAAGAAAAAGTAGAAGACATAAATAAAAAAGTGTCAATACTAGAAAATGACATATCTTTGAAAAATAAAGAATTAATAGAAACTGAAAGACTATTAACTTCAATAGAAGAGAAAATAAAGACATCAAATGTTAACGAGATAAACATCTCACTATCAGAAATAAATACAGAGATTAGGAATAAACAGAAGGAGAAAGATGAGTCTGTTATGGAACTAAAAATCATTGAAATTTCTGAAGAAGAACTGAAAGATCTTAAAAAAAGCAAGAAGGAGATAGAAACCTCAATAAAGATTATTAATGAGGAGATTGAATCCTTATCATTGCTCAAAGAGGCATTATCACCACGTGGAATCAAAGCTGTTGTTATTGATTACTTGGTTCCGCAGCTTGAAGACAAGATTAATAATATTTTGTCTCAGATGTCTGATTTTAGAATAAGACTAGATACTCAGGCGCCAAAGAGTGACGAGGGATTGAAGGAGGGGCTGTTTATTATCGTAAGAAATGATGTCGGAGAGGAGTTACCCATATCTAATCTTAGTGGGGGAGAAACAGTGAAGGTCTCAATGGCCATCTCAGAGGCTCTTGCAGGATTGATGAATATTGTTGGGTTCAGGGTACTTGACGAATGTGTAAATGCGTTGGATTCTGAATCAACAGAGAGTTTTGTTTCTGTGATATTAAAACTGCAGAAGAATTTTCCGCAAGTGTTTGTAATTTCTCACCTTAACGAAGTGAAAGATATTTTCTCAAGCAAACTAAGAGTGAGAAAGGTTAACGGAGTGAGCCGGTTGGAGTAGTGTTAAAAGTGTTGTACAATGATTACAGATTATTACTAAAAGAAAATGATATGGATAAAGATGAAGATGTAAAAAAAGCAAAAATTGAAGGAGATGATGTTGAAATAGAAACGAAGGAAAACCCCGTTCTAGATAGAGTTGTTAAACCCCACGGTAAAAAATCAAGAGAGGTAACTAAAGATGATGTCGATAAGGTAGTAAAAGAAGCAATGGTCATGTTTGAACTGTGTTTTACCCCGGTTGGTATGTATAATTTTGCCTACGCAATAGCACACCCACAGATAGATGATAAAGACCCTTTGGCTTTCTTCATCACGGCCGACAAGAAGATCATAATTAACCCAAAGATAACCAGGCATAGTAATTACACAAAAGACTCAAAGGAGGGATGTGTAACATTCAATGATATGCCAGAGAACATAGTCCAAAGATGGCACAAGATTGAAGTGGAGTATGTAACAATAATGGTTGATCCAGAAGATGAAAACAAATTCACTCTTTCAAGTCCAATCAATGAAAAGTTAAGTAGCAAAACATCTGTTATCTATCAGCACGAAATAGATCATTTAGAAGGAAAGTGTATTTATCCAGTAATATAAAAATATGGAAAAAATTACAAAAAATAAGATTATTAGTGACATCTACAAAATGGAGCTTCATGACAAAATAACGGTTAGTGATCCGTCTAGGGTTGGACTAATGGAGATAATCAGAGTACCAGGAGGATGGGTTTATAGCCTAGACTACCCTGGTTACGGACAAAGCCCAACTGTTTTTGTCCCATTTAATAACGAATTTGAAAATAAAAAATAATATGGAACCATATCAAGAACTATATTCCGAATTCATGAAGACATACGGATCGGGATCAATTACAGGAGAAGAGGTGGGTGGTCTAGTAGCGAAGTTGGCTGGGTACTACCCAACTTACAACCTTGCGCTAGCAATGGCAGAAAGAAATTATGCAAAAGTTGCAAAGGAAGAGATTATAAAGACAGATGAGGCAACAGGAAAGGCAATTTCTGCCGCAAAAGCTGAGATACTCTCTTCAGCGTCAGATGAATGCTTTGATTACAAAAAAGCCAAAGCTCATATTGCTAATCTTGAAATGCTAATTCAATCCGCAAAATCACTCCAAAGAGGCCTTTTGCAGGAGATGATGCATTCAAACCTAGGGTAAATATGAACAACGAGATAAAATGTGAAAATTGTGGAGAAGATTTTTTGCCAAAAAGCGAAAAAAACATTTTTTGTTCTCGTAAGTGTTTCAAAAAAAATTACTACCATAGATTAAAAAAAGAAGCGGTAGACAAGTATCCAGCATATACATGCCCTACTTGTTGCGCTTCTTTTTTATTGACTTTTGATCCTACTAAAGAGTACCAGAAATTCAAGAATATACTATGTCCATTTTGCAGTACATTAATGATTAATGTTTGTGATAGCCTTGTGGCTGAAGATGAACCTACTGAGAGCTCTGACCATCAGATATAGCTCCTTTTATATTATTGTATAATGTCTCTCCCTGGAAGTAAGATTTAGCAACCTCTGGAGATTCGTTGATTAGGAATGATGGTCTAGCCATGATTTTCCCGTACCCAAGGTTTGAGTTTGGAGAAAGTGCCGCCCAGATGGCTATCTCTTTCTTTTCTTCTTCTCCAATTTTGTGCTCTTTTTTAAATTTATTCCATTCTGTTTTTAGAGCTTTTTTCTTTTTATTGAAGTCTATCCCGGTATCATTGGCAACAGAGACAACAATTTCTTTCCATTTTAGTAAGGTGGGAGAGGCTGGCTTGAAGGCTTCATATCTGAAGTCCTTATTAACCTGTTCTCTTCCTGCAGAGTCAATTCCTCTTTGAGCCACGTCGTTCTTGAAGTAGTGGTCAATCTTCTTTATCCCGTCCAGGTTAAGAACTATTTCCTCAACAGGACCTAGAGTTCCTCCGTCTTCTTTTACTTTTTTTATCTTTTCAATATATGGGGCTAATTTTTGAATAGAATCAGCCGAGTCATTTGTAAACTTGAATGGAACCTGAAATTCGGAAGTAAACTTCCTAAGCTCTTTCTTTATGATATCGTCACTAGCATTTGAGTACAGCTGTTCAGTAATATACTTTGAAGCGTCTCCATTATGTCCTTTGAACCTATTGATAAGGTCCGTTGTTCCAACTGAGTCAACTGCTTCTTGTCCAATCTGTCCAATAAGATAACTTTGTTCGTCTCCAAAAACAGGTTTTACAACGAATTCTCCTTTTGGACTTTTTTCGAAATTATTACTTCCGTCTTTTGCTTTTACGGGCACCTTTTCTGTTTCGAAAACAGTTCCGTTTAAAGTGTGTTCTATAGTTCTGCTATTTCCTTCAGGAGCGCTAACACGCATCTCATACTTGTTTGCCCGCAGGAACCTCATTGGCCGAGCGCTAGAAGCTGCGATACCGATAGCCTTACCCCCTTTTAGAGACTGCTTGCTATATTCCATTAACTTGTCGAATGTTTTCTCTCCATCGAACGGGATCTTGGCAGTCTTATTAAGATTTGGGAAAATCATTTCTCCCTCTGCTGCATTTGCTTTGAAGTAATTGGCAACCTTGTTAGGAACTCCGTCCTTGCCACCAATGGCGAACATTTGAAGCGTATCTCCGTCAGTATCGTGGTCAAACTTCATTGTGTCTGCAGAGTTTGTGATCACCTGAGTTTTACCCAGCTTCTCTCCGTGCATCTCTGCAATAAGAACCTTCATTTTTGCAACAGAAGTATCCTTGAGGGTTGGGTATCGAAAGGCAAGGACCTCGAATGTCTTTCCACTCATTGCCTCTTTGAGAGCTTCTTTTCCATACAGCTCTTCGAACACATCTTTGGAAATCATAATCTCTCCAGAGTCCATATATGTTTTCTTGCCTGTCTTGGGGTCTAACTTTACTTCCATATCAGGTTTTATATGAAGGTTATCTCCTTTCATAAATTTACCTCCCAAATAATCCTCTGTTACAAGTTTGTTTATTTCCTTGTTTATGGTCTTTCCAAATTCAACAAGACCAGCTCCGTGTTCAGCAGAAGCCTTCAGGTCTCCAAATAAATTGTTCATCCATTCATCTTTATTAAACTCAGGATATTTCTTCCAGATTTTTTCGATATCAAAAGAACTGGTTGCCCCCTGAAGTTCTTCGCTTAAGGTTTTTAATTTTTTAGCATAATCAACGTAGTGTTTTCCCATAATCTCTCCGAGTCCTGATTCTGGAGATATCTTTGTCAGGATACTTCCGATGCTGATTGTTCCAGCCATCTCGTGTGGTTCTTTGTATTTAATGCTGAATGATTCAGAAGGAGAGTCAACAACCCAGTATCCCCCCATATCTTTCCCAACTTTTTCGTATCCGATTTTTACGTTACCTGGGAAGGTAACAATATCTGAATCTCCTAGTTTCACTCCAAGTTCTTTTTCAAATTTTGCTTTTTCCCCTTCTGTCCATGCTCTCCATTCTAGTTTCTGGTGGAAGCCCTGTCCGTTCTCAGCCTTGAAAGATTGAGTTGGTTTTATAAACTCTGGAGCATATTCCATTCCTATACCTTCTGCGTGTCTGTTTATCAATTTTTGTGATGAATACTGGCTTCCGTCATTGTGCATTTTTTCTCCCAGTTCTTTTTTAACTAACTCAGGATTTTTTACAGAAGGATGAACTTTAATATTGTCCCAGTTTGGCGTAGTTTCAGCTACTGTCTTATTGAACCCTGTTTCGTCTTTTATAATATACGTCTTAAAAGTCTCCCCTTTAATAGGACTTTGTTGCTCTCTGCTGTTTAAACTTTTTAATCGTTTGGCGAATGTATTAATAGAATCTTCCCCTTTCTTAATACCGAGTTGCTCAGCAATATTAGTTGTGAATTCGTTTAAAGCTCCTTTTTCTTTTATGTTTTTACCTCCAGCGAGAGCAGGGTCATATTTAATACCCATCAAACTACCTGGTTTGTTGTCGTAATAATATGGAGCATATCCATTATCCACAAGGAAATTTATTTTAGAGGCTTCGTCAGGAAGTTTTGTATTATTGTTTTCTTCGTAGTAGACCGTATCTTTCTGCAATGTCCTTTCTAGGTAACTTTTAGGCTTCTTCCCCTTGGCTATCTCAATAGACATTTTCCCATCTTCGCCAACTTTGAACACCGTACTCTCTTTGTTTAGTATGGAATCTCTAAATAGCTTTTTATAAGCCTGTTTGTTTTTTTGTCCTTTTGTTGGATCTTCTAGACCCTTTCCTGTGAATGCCTTTGAAATTCTGTCTATATATAATTCAGCCCCCTTCATTTCATCCATAGAAGCCTTCTCGAGAGAATCTATGGCAACAGTTTCCATGTTTTTTCTGGTAAACATCTCCTTGAATTTTTGAAGTTCTTCTGCCTCCTTTGTATTAAGATCAAGTGTTTTTATTTTTTTATCTACTGCCTTTACAGCTGCTCTGTTAATGCCGTCTATTTCTGACCTTACATCTGATGAGTTTATCGGCTTAGATGGTTCAAATTTTTCAAAAAGTTTTTCATTTACGATCGTCTCTGGCTCTCCTTTAGCATTCAACTCAGGGGCCTTTTCTTCCTTTATAGGGCCTGTATTCTTCTTTTCGGTAACATTGTCCATCCCTACTGTCTTAGGAGCCTCTACGGTCATTTTTGCTTCAGAAACAGGTGTATTTAGAGCTGGTTTTTCGACCATAGGCAACTGTGCTTGTGTCGGATTCTCTGATATTAGTGTTTTTGCATTTCCAACACCTTTTGAGATATTTTCTGACCTCTGTTTGTTGACTATGTTATCTATGCCGGTATCAATGTTTGTCTTTCTAACAGACCCTTCTTTTAGTGCAATACTTCTCAACCAATCTTGCTCGTTAAGATTGAGAGAAAGATATGGATTATCTGGATTTGCTCGGTTGACAGCATCTCCGACAGGAAGAACTTTATCCTTGCTCACAACAAGAACATTCAAATCGTTTTCATCCATTGCTTTTGATATCTCAGAGTTGTTAAGACCTTGATCATACTTCTCAAATGCATCAGATGTTTTTAGTAGCTTTCTTATTTCTTCCCCATTCATTGACATTGCTGTATCCTTGCTGGCAAAGATTTTAATAGCTTCTTCTTTTGTTATATTCACCTTTGACCTGTCCTTCGAAAGTTTTGCGAACAAATCATCAGCGCTCTCTGATTTTTTAATTATATTCTTTAGGCGGTCTGTTATTTGACTGTATGTTTTGTTTAGGTTGTTTTCTTTTGTATAACTTTGTTCACGTGGAACAAACCCGGCGGGACGTATTTCAGTTCCGTTAGGTGTTTTTGCCATTGCAAAAATACGCAATGCTTCGTCTGGATTACCCACTGTTGGACCTTTTGGATACCTTTTAGGATCAAGTGATTGCTCATGAGCTATGATTCTCATTATCTTTGCTGTCTCAGGGTCTTTCACTATGAACAATTTTTCTGAAAAATCATTAGGTTTGTCATATAGATCAGTAATCGTTCCTTTTGATTTAACATCCACCTTGTCTTCATAGCCAGTAGAGGGCATGTTCCCGGTTGGGAATTTTTTCCCTGATGGATTACCGTAAATAACATTAGGCATATCTGCCGGAACTTTTTCTAGCATTTTTGTAGCATCAATACTCCCTCTCAGATTGTTAGAGTTTAGATTTGGGCGTAATTTTTCACCCATAGATAGAAGATCTTTCCATTCCTTTTGTACTCTTTCTGAGGGAGGAAGTGTCTGGTTGGCAAGTTGATTTTTTGCCAGAGTTATTCTGGTCATTTCTTTCTTAATATCTTCTATTGGAATTGTTCCATTACTTCTTGAAATGGTGTTCCCAAGTTCTCTTTTTGCAGCTTGTTCTATAAAATTAACTGCTTCAGCATTACTTGTAATAGCTGGCATGTTACTAAATCTCTGGTCATATGGATATTTTTGTTGCATTTCAACCCTCATCTGATCAACCTTTGGCAAATCAAGCCGTAATATTTCAGGAACCTTCTGACCCTTCTTTACGGTTGGCATAATATCACCAACATAATCATTCATTGTAGACGCAGACATTTTGTAAGCTTCTTCGTTACCTGCCATTTTTTTAGGGTCAATCATCCCCCTTTTATAACCCATTCCATGTAGCGCTGTCATTATTGCCCCATCTTGTAGCGCAGAAACAATATCTGGATCATGTCCAGATGCAGATTGTTCAAAAAGAGAAAATACCGTACTTCCAAGTCCAACTGTTGCATATCCCTTTACGTTTTGTCCAGCGGCGCCAAGAAGACCTCCAAAAGCGACATCAGTAAAAAACTGAGTCATGTGGTTCTTCATTTCGAAATCAACATCTTTGTTAATTGCTTCTCGTCCTGTTGTTCCTATCTGTCCCCATAGACCAAGAAGCCCTGCTGAAGATGCCATTTTTTTTAGAATAGTACCTCGTGCACTGCTTGCCGCTCCTTTTGCTGTTAATGCTCCATAGTCGGTAGCTAGTCCAGCCGCTTTCATTGCATCTGCAGAAAGAGCTGTTGCTTTTCCTAAACCAGCTGCTACTTTTAATGATCCTATCCCCTTACTCAACAAACCAAGTCCCGTTATTGTTCCCACAAGGTTTCCTGCAAAGTTTGAAACAGCACCGACTTTCCCTGATTCCTCTCTTGGTCCTGTCCCCTCTAACATATTAGCCGTTCCCCCAGCAACTAATCCTTTTGCGAATTCTCCCAAGACCGGTATGTCCTTACCAAAATTAGACATGTTTTCTTTGAAACTTTCTCCAAAGAATTTCCACATGCTTGGATTACTTACATCATTTTTCCATTTTTCTGATACTTTTTCAGCTGTTTTAAGGTCAACATACCCCTTATCGTCAACGGTTATCCCCTTAGGGTCTTTGTCTTTCCATGTCAATGCCATCACTTTCGCATCGTTAAGGTCTATTTTATTGTTTGCTAGTAGGGTTAAGGCAACGGCTTGTACAGCTGTTTTTTCTTGGTGAGTAATATTATCTAAAACCTGTAAGTTTTGGAGTGTATCTGCCCCGCCTAACCACAAAGGAACGATGTGGTCAACCTGATACAAACTTGGAGATTTTTTACCTAAAATAGCCTGTTTAGCACCAGGGTTAATATCATTCTCCATTATTGTACGAGCCGACTTTATCAATTGACCCTTCTGAGATGGATCAATTACGTATTGTCCTCCGCCGAGAGCGGTTGGCCAGTTTCTAAATTCTGCTGTATCGGTTGGATTCACCCATTTTCCATTTTTATCTGCTGGAACGAACTGTGTATAGTCGCTAGGGATAGGTTGTGTATTAGAACTAGATGTTTCATAAAGTGGCTTGTTGACTGGGGTCGCCCAATCAGTCGCCACGGGTGCAGATTTACCAAATAATTTGTCAAAAGCCTCTGGTTTATAATGAGGCATAAAAATTGACCTTGTGTCAGCTGGTTCTGAAACAGTTTTTGCTGTATTAGAAAGGTTCGCAAGTGGTTTTTGCGAAGCCCCTTCTGTATTATAACTTGTATTCTCTTCTATGTTTGCCATATGTTATTATGATGATATTGACATTATATAAGCAAGACTTTTTGCTTTATCTTTGTCAGTGGCTCCTTGGAATATTTGAGATAGTAGACTATTAGGATCCTCACTATATTTTGTAACTTCATCCGGACTAACATTATTTGCTATTGTGGTATACAGATCTTCTAGGAACGTTTCCCCAAGCTTGCCTTTCCAATCATTTATCCATCCATTTTTGTCTTTTAGTCCAGGTTGTCTAGCCCCAATTCCTGTCCATAAGAATCCGCTTCCACTTGTAACAAGATCATGTACAGCTGTCTGAACATCGCTTATTTTAGGCTCAATTATAGATTCATAATTTTTTGAGGCACCCTGTGAGTAGGTTGTATTAAAGACTGAACTAATATTACTTGCTCCAGTACCTGTATTTTTGGAAAAATCATCATTCAGTTTTTTTACCTTATCGATAACTGTCTGGTCCCCCTGGTTCAATTCAAGTGTTTTTGCTATCGCTCTTCTAATTGCTTCTGTCATTGCCGCCTCACTTCCTCCTGAAATATAATTCTGTTCAAAGAATCCAGTCAGCCCATTATTTGGTATTTTTGTGAAGTCCAATCCTCCCTCACTATCTGTGATGTCTTTCGAATAGGTTGCTAGGTTTTTATAATAGTCCTCATCTAATGTTCCTGTTTGTAATCCGCTTTTAGCATTTGCTGTTCGGGCAGCAGCTAGTTGTTGCTGCATCAGCTGTGTTGTCAGTAATTTATTTGGGGCTTCTTCTAGGTTTGTATATAAATCAGCCATCGTGTTATATAGATTGTTGTATTCATTCTGCGCTATTGTACCTTGTCGCGTTATTGCTTCACTGTATCTCTTGTACACATTATCATAATGACTTTGTGTATTCTCTACATCTGTATTGTATTCTGTGATAGCTGAATCAAGGAAGTTACCATATCTTTGGTTCTGTCGTCCTTTAAGCGTGTACAAATAACTCAAATAATTATTATAAGAGTTTGCTACAGCTGGATTCCCCATATCTTCTTTTAATAATTGAGCCTCTGTTTGGTCAATCATCTCATTGATAAAGCCCAAATACTCATCTTTCCCCTGCACATATTGTGTAAGAGTAGGAATGAAATTTTTCTTCTGGTTCTTTAACGTGGTTAATTCATTCTCTAGTCCAGTTAGGTTGAAATCTTTCTTGAGTTTTTCATCAAGGTCTGCGATATATTGGTCAATACCTCCGCCGAATTTTTCATCCGCAGTTGTTTTTGCAAAAAGACCAGGGCCCGTTCCTTGGTCCACAGCTGATTGAGCACTCAATTTTATTTTATCTGCAGGAGATGAAACTATAGGTGGAGCTGGAGTGTAAACTTTTGATGAAAGATTTCCATACTGAGAAATATTTGATGATCCTGTTGACGTAGTTGCTGTTCCTGAAGTTGCTGTTGATGGAGAGGTAACCGTGCTTCCTGAAGGACTCAACGCTCCATTTTCTACTGTAGCATTTTGATTAAAGGTGTTTGATGGCCCTGCTGTGCTTGTTTTCGTGCTAGATGCAGGAGGATTATCTAGTCCAGATAAAGACTTGTCTTCTTTTGTGTATAGATAATTCCCATATTTATCTTTTACATCAGTGTATGTTGTTGGAAAAGTCATTCCTGCATATACAGATGGCTTTACTTTTGGTGAAGAAGATACTGTCAGTTTGCTATAATCAGTTCCGTTGTCTGGGGAGTAACTGCTGACGTTGTTTGAAGAATTTCCCGATAAATTTGAAGTCGAAAAGTTCATTGAAGCATAAGGAGATGGTTTTCCGCTATAGTCAAAAGCACCACCTTGGCCATCTTGGGCCTGTGATTGAGGGGTTGATTGTTGTACAGGAGCTTTTGCCTTTAACCTGACAGCAGGAAAGATCATCAAATTACTGTAATCTGGAGTATTACTTTTTTGTGGTGCTGGCGGCATAACTGGACCACCCTGCCCATCGCTTTTCACACCGCCCACTTTATTCATTATTGACACTATTGATTTTACCTGTTGTCGTTTGGTACTTCCAATAGGAGAACTCATTGCTTCTTTAAAGGTCTTTGAAAGCTCCTTGTTAGTTAAAATTGACTTCATTAGGTCTATTTTTCTTTTATTGTTGTCTTTGTCCATTTTTTTATAAATTACGTAAATATGTCATGGGGTTCTTCCATTTTCCATAAGCTGTAGCAATCCTTAAATCAAGATGACTTGGATCTCCTCCAGATGGACTATATGTATTCCCTGTAGCCCCCATTTTTGCTATAGGTTGACCTTTTTTAACAACAGAACCTGGTTTAACTAATGAGTTTTGCAAATGACCATATTGATGTACATTCCCCCCGTTGTCTTTCATGACTATAACATTCCCCATTCCGTTTTGTGTCGGTCCAACTCCCTGTACAACACCATCGGCAAAAGCGGGGATTAGAGTCCCCGTCTTATTCGCAATATCTATCCCTTTATGTGAAGATTCTCCTCTTGTTTTTCCTCCAAAAGGGGTTGTTAATCTTCCTAAGTTTTTAAAATAATTTGGATTCATTTTAGAAATTCATTTAATTGTTCTCTTGTATTGTTCTTTTTTCCGTATTTTTTGTGAAACTTATTATGAGATATATAAGATAACGTGATTCCATTGTTGATATCCATACGTAATTCTGGAAAATCTGAAAAATTATTAATATGATGAACAGCTAACTTTCCTCCTATTTGTCCTGTCTTTTGACAAGTAAAATCATCTCTCTCTAGACAAGACTTTCTCCAGATGTCCATTTCCACACTATTCCTTATTTTTTTAGTTTCAGGAGTTACCCCACCCTTCCAACTAGGATTTTTTTCTCCAAACATAACAGGAGGGCGAACACCTTTTTCTTTCATTGCCAGGCTTCTTTTTCTATTGCTTTCAAGTGAAGGTTTGATGCCCAGATGAGATGTACTTAATTTCTTTCTTGCTTCCTCAGATAACTTTATTCCTTTTTTTGTGCTAACCTGGACACCTTTCTTCCCCTTATTCCACGGAATAGAGCCTTTTTTTGCTTCTGATATATTTTTTTTATGTTGATCAGAAAATTTGACTCCTTTTTTGGTGTCAGATATTTTTACACGAGTTTCCTTTGAATGAATTCGTCCAGACGAAATAATACTTAATTTTGCTCGTGTTTCTAAGCTATGCTTCTTTCCTAAATGAGAGAGCCTGTTTTTTTGTCTTGACTCAATAGAAGGTATCCTAGATATTATTTTTTCTATATTCAATTCCATAGATATATAATACCATAGTCCTTTCTTAATATCCCCTCAATTTTGTTAGAAGAGAAGTGTTTTGCTCTGGTGTTCCTGAGTAATTGGAGATGCCATAATTCTGCGCCATTTTTGCCCTATTGGCGTAGGAACCATCAGCCCCAGTGCTCGTTAGATAATCCTGTACAGAAACTCCTGAGTAACCACTAGTGTTTGTATTCGATGGAGTTGTGGTTGTTGGGTGAACAACATTCTTTGAAGCAGCATAGTCGTTGATTCTTTTTGACAAATCTTCAGCAGCTTTTTTGGTAGCGTCAATTTGTTTCTGTATTTCGGCATATCTTGCTTGTGTTGAATCTACTTGTGTTGAAGCTGGGGTATAAGGAGGTGGTGCAGATGACGTTTGAGTAGTTTGAGTAGTTGTTTGAGTTTGTGGGTATTTGGCAGCGTCACTTTCCATCTGAGCTTTATCTTTTGTTGTTGCAGCAGAAAATGGTTGACTTTTATCATAGTTTCTATATGCGGCATTCTCTGAATTAAGGGCATCCTGAAGAACAACGCTTTCTGCACTTGCTTTTTGTGCATCTTTGTTCTTCGAAAGGTTACTATAGTATTTTGCATAGATAGAACTTCTGTAGTTTCCGTTTTCATCGAGAACTGAATCCTTTAATTGCTGCAAATATTCTTCAGATTGATCTGGATATCTTTCTTTCAAAGCAGCCATGTCGTATTGCGCCAAAACATCATCCGATGGAACCAACCCCCATTTAACAGCACGCCACAGGTCTTTTGGTAATCCTTTTGCGGCGTCTTCATCGTTTAGAGCCTTTATTTGAGCAGGGGTAGCAGAGGTCATGTATTGTGCTGCCATTTCTTGCTCTTCTTTTGTTAGTTTCTCTTGTCTTAGTCTCTGGTCTTGCATTCTGGTCTGTCTTAGCGCAGAGTCGATACCTTCTGATTCTATACCACTTCCTGATATACCTCTAGACGCCATTGTGTCTTGCAATCCTTCTATTTGTGCCCATGCTTTTGTCGCGTCATCACTAAGAGCAATACCATAAGAACGGTTTAATTGATCTTTAAACTGCTGATAGTTGTAATCAGCAACTGCTTTTTCTTGTTCTGTAGATGCCTGTAATTGTTGGTTGGCTAGGTCGTAATATGCTGATTTGATATTTGCTACAGCATCTTTAAATTCCTGTGAGTCTTTATCTAAAATAGGAACAAGTGTCTTGAATAATTCCTCTGGGATATTAGACCCGTATTTCAAAATTTCAGGATCAAGAAGTCCTTGTAAGCTAGAGGTTGGTATCATTGATGCAGTATCATTGATTGATTTTTGCCCTTCTGCTGTTGCTAGATATTCAGAACGACTCATTTCTGGGTCAATTATCTTTAGGTTTTTTGCGGCTTCATTACCCTGAGAAGCCATTTCTCTTCGCTTCATATCATTTAAAACATCGCCAAGAGTATAACCGCCACGGCTCGTTAGAGCTCTAACATAAAATGCAATGACATCACTTCCTAATGTGTCTAAAAAAGCAGAACTTACGATTCCTTTATCACCAGCTACTTTTTGTATAAATCTTTCTTCTGTGAATGCAGCAGAGTCGTCGGGCTTATCATTTAATCCGTATCCGTAAGCAGATGTTGTTGTTGTGCCTGGGTCGTCAAAGGCATTCCCTGTGCCCGCTCCAGTATCTGTTCCGGCACCAGTGTCGGTTCCTCCTGTATTGGTTCCTCCTGTATTGGTTCCTCCTGTATTAGTTCCACCTGTTGTATCACCTGGTGTTCCTCCTGTTGTATCACCTGGTGTTCCTCCTGTTGTATCACCTGGTGTTCCTCCCGTTGTGTCACCCGGCGTAGTTCCTCCAGCATTGGGTCCAGCTGAATTAGCTGAGTTAGTGATAAAGGTACGTGAAATTGGTCCAAAGTAACCGGGGTTACCTTGTGTGTCAATTCCGTTTGCGTTTTGCCATGCTGCAACAGCTGCGGTTGTCTGTGGTCCGTAAGTACCAGGGCCTGTGTCCATTTGTGCTTGGGTCATATATCCTTGAGAAATAAGCCACTGTTGTAGTCTTTTTACATCCTCACCTGTTGAGCCTGGGCCCATGTTTGAAGAAACTCCTGGATCAGTTATTCCGGTTGCAGCTCCAGAAGTTGTTCCCGTTGTATTTCCTGGAGTTGTTCCTGACGTTGGATTATCAAAAGCATTTGTAGGAGTTGTTCCTGGAGTTGTTCCTGGAGTTGTTCCTGGAGTTGTTCCTGGAGTTCCTGCGTTACCACTAGCAAAAAAACTTCTTGAAATTGGCCCAAAGTAACCAGGGTTACCTTGTGTGTCAATTCCACTTGCATTTTGCCATGCCGCTACTGCCGCTGTTGTCTGTGGGCCATATGTCCCTGGTCCAGTATTCATCTGGTCCTGTGTCATATAGCCTTGGGATACCAGCCATTGTTGTAATCTTTGAACATCTGCTCCTGTTGACCCAGGGCCCATGTTTGAGGCGACCCCTGGTCCACCTTGAATACCCCCAGCGTTAGCTGTCTGACCTGTCGCTGGGGTTTGTCCTAAAAAATTTTGATCAGCAGGACTTCCTACTGGGACATATACACCTGGAGATATTTCTCTCATAGTACCGTTAGCAACACCTGCTTGCAGTTCCGCTTTTTGGTCCAGAGAAGATTGTGTTGTTAGTTTTCCTGTAACTGGGTCTGCTACATATCCCATTGTGTTTAAGTTTGCGTTAGACTGTACTTGTGCAAGTTTATTTTGCAGGTCATTAATCATTTCACTGTTATATGCTTGACCTATAAACTGCCGGCCATTTGAATCATAGTATCCAGTGGCTGTTTTTCTTTCACCAGGATGAGTTTTCATGTACTCAGTTCCGGTCATATAATTTTTCTGAAAGTTCTGTGCTTCTGCTATTTTATCCTGCATGCCCTTAACATACTGTTCTTGTGTTATTTCTTGATAACCATAAGGAACATTCCCAGAGTACGGTACTGCTACATACTCGTTAGACGTTCCGGCATTAGGGGTTTTGTAATAAACCGTGCTACCGACGCCATCTGGTTTTTTAACGTTAGAATTAGCAAAATTACCAGGAGTTACCTCGTTAGCATTAGTTGTCCCTGCGTTAGATACAATAGCATTAGTTTGTCCGTATAACTTATTCAGTCTTTCCTGTTCCTGAACTGGCAAAGATGCTCTATATTCATCTGTATAGTATTGTTCTGATGTTGTAGGAGCATTTGGCTTGAACTTAGCCATTGATGGGTCCATTTGCTGTGCAACGGCTGGAGCCTGTGCTATCTGCGCCTTGAAATTATCTATATCTCTCTGATTATATGTAGCGCCCACATAATTATTTCCTTTCCAGTTTGTTTTGTCTTTAGGGGTCCATGAAAGACTTCCGTTTTTTTGTTCATACTTATCTATGAAATCCTGAGCCTCTTTGATCTTACTATTTAAGCCCTGGACATATTGTTCTTGTGAAATAGGTGTATAACCATAAGGAACATTCCCTGCCCATGGCAAAGATGTGTATGTGTCTACACCGTTTTGAGTCACTTTATAAAATTGTGTTTGTCCTATATTAGCCATAGTTTTTTATCCTATATTATTTGTATTCTGAGTAATATCTGGATTTTGCCCAGAAACTCCTCCTTGTGATTTTATCTTTCCAAACAAACCGTCTAATGCAGATAAAGCTCTCTGGTGTTCTTGTGGATCTGCTTCAACTCCTCCATACGGTGTTTTTAATTGTGCAGGACTAAAATCAATGTTATCCATTGAACCATCGTCTTTTAATGCCTTGTCTTGGTTTAATGGAGTAAATCCTTCCAGTGCTCCTCCTGGCGCAAGTGCTCGTGAAGAAACTGTTGTAATAGATTCGATAGCAGCCTGAGGATCTTCAAAAGCGTTCTCTATTATTTTCATAGAAGATATTGGTCTCAACACCTTCTTTTTACTATCTGCTAGCCATAGTGTGCCGGCATTTGGGTTGTTTGGATTAGTTATCTTAACCAGAGCATGATCACCGACGAAGAACGGTGTTACTGCTTCTCCTTCTGATCCACCAAGCATATCTGGCATAGCAGGTGTTGGACCACCCATCCCCATCATTGGTTGCTGTTGTTTCTGAGGCATCGCCACATTTTGCGGTGTAGATTGAATTGAATTAACTGCATTTTTAGCTTGTTTCTTTTCCATGTCATCAGCCGTTTTTCTTTGTGTTTCCAAAATAGCCCTTATTTTCTTTGGGTCGTTCGGTAAGTTTTCTCTAACCCAAGCAGGGTCTGGGACAGGGAGCCCGTATTCATCATATAAAGCGGTTATTTCATCATCATTAAGCCTTGGCAGAGTTCTTTTGGAATCGTTAATAGTCTTTTGAATAGACTCGTGTTCAGCGGCTTGGCTGTCTGTCTTTTTGTTCTCTTCGATTCTTCTTTTTCTTAATTCTTCCATTAATTTGGCGCCTTCAGACTGACCTCTTGTTGTCCAGTAGCCAATATCATTGTGACCTCTCTCATTAGGAACAAAACCAAAAGACCTGAAAGCAGCATCAACCTGTTCTGGTGTGATGCGTGGTTCCTCAGGCTTATTGGCAGTTTCCCTTACGGTTTTTGCCATTCCTTGGTATTTTTCAGTTTTACCGAGTCCAGATTTTATAGACATTTTCTTTTAATTTAGATATGAACTCATTATAGCAAAGTCCTTTTATTTAGCCTGGTTCAAGTGTCTAAGCATGTTTTCTAGAATAGCAATGAGTTCTATCCTACTAAGTACCTCGGCTTTTGCCAATGATATATTGCTTCCATCGGTTTCAATTATGATTTGTCTCATTTTTGGGACAGGTGCTTTCTCTTCTGTTTTTACTTCTTTTGGAGTTGTTTCACTCTTAAGGTCTGTAGTAACCGCTGGTTTTGTATCATCTGCCTTAACTTTTTTTTCCTTCCCATTTTTTACGTCTTTCATATTTTATATATTATTATTAATTAATTGATATTATACCATACGATCTATGATAATCTAATACCAACAAACCTACTTCCGGCCTTTACTATTGTGTCTGAAGCGTCAGCTGTATTTTGTGCCCATCTTAATGTTATATTTCCTGTATTTGTTGAATTAATAACATAACCAGTTATCCTTACCTGTCTAATGAACCCGGCCCCACCACCAGGACTGAACCCCGTCGAAACACCATCAGTTGAGTGAGTGACGTTTGATGAAGAATCAACAAAAGACCACAAGCCCGTTGCCCCCGTTGGAACGCTAACTGCAAATTTTATATCTGGTGTAGTTCCTGTGTCGTATATCAAATCAATATCAAATGACCATGTATCACTAGCCCCAATTGCTATAAACAATTCATCATCATCTTGGGTTGTTGAACTGTTATTAATGGTTTCGTCTGATGTCTTGAAAGCACCATTTTTATGAACGATTGTCTTATTGGTAAGTGTATCTGTACTTGAAATGGTTGGTACGGCAACTCCCTCAACAGCAAGCACCCCAGCAGAAGAACGGGACAATGTGGTATCTGAAGCATGACCTAGTTCTATTGTTGAAATTTCGGGTGCTGTTATTGTCTTATTAGTTAATGTTTGCGTACCATCAGTTGTTAGTACATTACCTGCAGAGTTTCCAACTGATGATGTTGAAAGCACTCCATTTACCATAAGTGTCTGATTAGCTGGGGTTATGTCGATTGTCCCGTAAAGCAAGGCGCCTGCTTTGTCTCCTGCGGTATTGTTTCTGTTATAAGAATCTACATAAAAAGAGTTAGAACCTGTTTCATGTAATCCTGCATAATGTCCAATAGCAATGTTTCTTTCTCCTGTTGCACTCCCAAGAGCACTTGTCCCAACTGCGGTATTAAAATCTCCTGTGATATTACCACTTAAAGCTCCCCACCCAACAGCAGTGTTGTCTCTCCCAGTAGTTGTCTGGAACAAAGAACTATTTCCTATAGCAACATTCTGATACCCTGACGTGAGACCGTAAAGTGAAAATTTACCAATACCTGTGTTATTGAATCCAGTCGTCATAGAATCTCCAGCATATCTACCGACATAAACACTGTCTGGTCCAAGAGTTAAGCTCTCTACACCATCCACCAATATTTTACCAAGTGTGTCATTTTCTCTGAAGGTTGAGTTTATTCCTAAACTAGAGTCAGCTATGTTATCTGTGTAGGTTGTTGTGGTGTTATCTGAAATTGTATCTAAATAATAATAAGTACTTGATGCCCCTGCTTTTGTCCTGTATATTTTTCTACTTATAACACTATTTGACGTACTCAACTCTATCCCCGTTAAACTGACTTGTTTATTAGATGGGTCTACTGTAACTGTATTTGAAGCAGTACTTAATTGCGTTTCTCCAACAGCATTAACAAATGTAATTTTGTATAAGTGCGTACCGTCGTCTACGTTCCCTGTTCCTGTGGCAATAAGAGCTGCTGTACAAGCACCAGCATCAGTAACAGAAGTAAAATTAATATTCCCCCCCTGTAATAAGGAAATGTCTGCTCCATAATCCATGGTGAAGTCTCCTGATTCATATATTCTAAGAGATGCGATGTCTCTATTTGCATATGTATCTCCAGCCCAGAATCTGACATCATTTCCACCAGTTACAGTTGATGAAAGTCCGAATGAGTTTGCGGAGTCCCTGATATAGTCAGACCCAACATCAAAACCCCCAATAGCACCTGTTGTTGCTGTTATGTTTCCGCTAATGGTCGCTCCCGTTGCAGTTAACACTCCTCCTGGAGTTACTCTAAACTCAGGTGAGCCTGTTGTTCCTGAGAAGATTGCATATGTTCCAAGTGGAGTTAGTCCTATTGTATTTGCTCCAGATACAACACTCACACTTCCCGCTGTTATTGTTCCCAAGTCTGCTGCGATTGCTGACAGCTCAGACACATTCATTTTACCTGCGGTTATTGTTCCTGTGGCTATGTTACCCGCAACAATAGAAAGTGCTCCTATTGAATCTCCGTTTATTAAAGCCTGTCCAGGACCATAAGGAATAAAGTAAGCTGTAATGCTTCCGTTCTCAGCTGTACCAATTAGAATCTTATCTGCACCAATAGCTGTTGAGTATGTTGTTGTAACCTGTAAGACTGTTTCTGAAGTTGCTGGGTCTAGGTATATGTAACTTAAGGCAACCATATTTCCTGTATTACCTGCGTCTATAGCAAATGTTCTTCCGTTACTTAAAGTAATTGTCCCTGACGTCCACGCTATTGTATCTGCGTCTGTAACAGAAAATACCATATCATAAGTTTTTTCAAGTAAAGATATGTCTGTGTTTGAATCGTTTGGAATATTAAAAATTGGAACTCCGCTTACTGAGCCTCCTGTAATTGTTATATTTGATGCAGAAACAACACCGGCCTCAGTCACACTGAAAGGTGCCGTTGCTCTGTTGGCGTATGTGTCCCCCGCCCAGAACCTAACATCATCTCCAACGGTTACGGTGGAAGCCATCCCCATGCTATCTGCAGAGTCTCGAACATAATCCGCACCTATATCAAAACCTCCTATTGAGCCTGATGTTGCTGTAAATGAACCAGTAATACTTGCGCCAGTGGCAGTCAGAACTCCATCTTGAGTAATTGTTACTGTAGGAAAACCAGTTGGTCCTGCACTAAATGCAGTCGCGCCAGATGAAAGTATCGTTGTGTTAACACCGTCTGTTGCAGTTAAATCAGTATCTCCAATTGTAAATCCTCCTATTGTTCCAGAAAGGGCTTCTATGTTTCCACTAACAAAGACATTTGAGAATTCAGCATATCCAGTCTGTCCATCTATGTAGAATCCGACGCTTTTAGGTTTCCAATTTTTTGATCTGATAAAATTATCAATCCATACGTCCCCCATTGCGCCGTCACTTTTGACAGGTTGGTCTTCTACATTTCCATTTGCTCCACTTCCATATGTTTGTTCTGCTGATAGACTGCTCTGATCACTTCCGTTTTGTATGTTAGGGTCACTTTGATTCGGGTACGTAGGGGTCTGTGTTCTTTCAAGTAACACATCATATGGTCGCTCTATTTGGCTGTAATCTTTTGAGTTGTTGCTTGCCATGGTCTTATTTTTATCCTTCGTTTTGAGGAGTCTCATCTGTGGTTGGAAGGTAGATCAGACTCATTCTATTTATTTTACATCTCTGAGGTGACGAATCCCTAAGAGACACTGAAATTAATCTACAAACAGGAGGTTTCCCCCTCTGGTCATCTTTGTTAGTTATCTTTATGACAGAAAGACCTTTTACTACGTTTCCTTCTACTGCATAATACTCTTCTTCGTTTTCTAGATTAACGAAAACTTCCATATTAGATCCCCTTTCAACATCTGTAAGTAATGCAATTGGATTTATTGAATTTTCGAAATCACTTTGTGGTGTGAATTTCATGGTGTCAAACCTCATATGTATTTCTGTTCCATCATCGGTTTCTCCGCTTAAAAATTCTTTTACAGCATGATCCCCAGCATTGTCAGTAAATTCAAGCCTATCTGAGTCAGCTTCTTCGAGGAAAGTGGTAAATTGATCTGATTTAACGTTTGTGTGCACAAACCAGTTTTCTTGAACAAGATTGAACTCAAGACATACGTCTTCTAAAACCTTCTCAAGAGACCCATCTGGTTTGTATAATGTAACATCTCCTAGTGTGAAGAATACACTCTGTCCCTTTTTACCTGCTGCAGAATTTTCCTTGCCAGATTTTGTTGCTCCGTTTATATATCTTTCAACCTTGTTAGATACGATTCTTGGGACTCCACCACTTGTTGTGTAAATACCAGTGTAGTGCAGGAAGAATAGAATTCCTTTGCTTTTAACGTAGCCACGTTTTGAAACACATCCAATGTCAAAATCGAAGTTTTCTAGCACATAGTCATTCCACGATGATAGGTTTGATCTGTTTGATATTAGCATAACATTTCCTATGTTTGTCAACATAGTTATCTCATCGTTTTCTCCACCTGCTAACTTGAACGTGTCATACTGTTTAACGTCTTTTCCTGATATGGATGGGTTGTTTACCCACCTGAAGATTTTCTCTCCATTATATGTCCCAGCTATCCAAATTTCATCACTAGCCAAAAGATTAGGTGTCCCAGACCATGTTGCAACTATACTTGTCTCATTAATGGTTGTGACAGTTATTGTTGTAATCTTTGTTCCTCCTCTGTAAATATCATACGAATTTGCCCCTGAATCTGAATAAAAGAATTTTGTGTCAGTTACATCAATTGTTGACCCTGATGCTAGTGCGGTATAGTCGGAGTTTACTAGAGAAATTATACCCATTGGGTATGATGATCTTAGTACAGTTGTTTTGTATCTAACTCCCTGTCTAACAAAATCAGCCAAATACAACCTATTTTTATAAAAGTTTATTCTAGAAGCTGGCGGGGTATTATATAAATGTCCACTACCGCTCGTAGAATCAACGACTGTTATACCATCTGGTTTTATGTATCTATTGTTTGAATTAAAATTCACCAGGAAGGCGTTCCCCTCAGCATATGTTGAATCATAAATCCCACTTGGAATACTTGCGCCACTCCCAGTTAAAGGGCTCCATTGGTTAGCAGCATTTAATGCATATATGGTAGAAAGCCCACCTGGATTTTCATTAACCTGTTCGTCTACTTGAATTGAGTCAGCCACAACAAGAGAATAATCAATTATTGATGTTCCTCCTTCTAACTCAATAAAGTCAGACCCAAAAATAGTATCTGAAACATTAACAGATATAGTTGAGTTTTCTGCTTCACTTATCCTGTAGAGACCCTGGTTATTTGTATTCCTAAATGGGAATAAGGCATAGTTAGCACCAGTTACAAAAGGTTTGTTACTCGTGTTTGTTCCCAGGACCGTTTGTCCTTCTCTTTTTTCTATTGAACCTATTGTTTTAGATCTTGCATTCTCAGCATGATATAATTCTGTTTTCTTGCTAACGACAAAAGACACCAGGCCGTTAACGCCTTCAAAGTATGGAATGTCTATGCGTTTTTCTCCACTACCTGGTTTTTGCATTGTGTTTTATTTTAAACGTTCGCCTCTGGTGAAATCCCCCAAGTATCAAGGTTTGCATCTCTCTTCACAGAAGAAATAATCATGTCATTTAGCCCTTCTGTAAAATCACTATAGGACTCTTTACTTTGTTGTAGGTTTGGGAACTTCTTATATGCTCGATAAAGCATATAGTCCTTAATAACGTATTCTCCGCCATTTGGTAGGTCTACTTCATCAGTATTAAGTGTTAGGCGACTAGCCTTTTTTTGGTAAATATAATTATAACTCACATCTGCCCCTGGCGTAGGAAGAAAGCCAATCTTAGCGCCTCTTATGTAATACCTAGGGACCGTGCCGTTATAAAGATATGCATCTCGCAGGTTAATGAAGTCTATTGGGTTTTTATCTCCAGTAGCTCCGAAATCAGTCTGATCTAATCCATACATTATTGATATCATGTGATCAAAATCAGTAGGCAAATCATATTCAATCGTACCTGAGGTAACAGAGAATGTCCCAACATCTGAACTGGTGTATTCAACATTTGTTAAGTTGAGCTTATTCCTCATTCTTCCATATGCTTCAGATGCCCAACTCAGAGCATCATCTCTTGTGACAAGCTTTAGTTCGTTGTTACTTAGCATGCTAAAGAAGTCCTCAAGTATGTTTTCTGTGGTATTGGTATCAAAACCAGCATATGGAATTGCGTTTGATTCTTGAGACAGGTCTGCTGTAACTGAGTTATAGAAGGTGTACCATCCATACCCCGTTGAGTATGTTCCATCTATATATGTTGTGAACCAGTCGCTAGGTTGCAAATCAACATATCCAGTAAGGGGTGTTCCTGTTCCGAAAGTGGTCGTTGTTGTGTGGAAAAATCTAATCTGATCGTAAGGTATTATTGTTACTTTTGTGCTCTCAGGATGGGCGAATTTTGTAGAAGATGCTGTCTCAATAACTCCAGTAGTGCTATTTACTGTTGATATCTTTAGAATTTCAGCGCTTTCTGCGCCAAAGTTTCCAAGTAAAATAAAGGCATCAGCGGCGAAACTAGTATCTGTTGCATTTAAAACAGAAAAAGATGCTATTCCTGATGAATAATTTTTAACCAAATAAGTGTACTTATTTGCCTGTATTAATGTTCGATTATCTGCTTCAAGTGTTATTGCCATATTTGTATATTATTAGATATATTCTACCATAGTCCTACCTATTTTTAACTTACGCTTCCTCTTCCTCTTGTGTTTACTAATCTACCTGTTGGTCTTCCTATATAAGATATTCTACCTACAGGAGAAATATCTCTGGTTTTTCCAACAGGACGAGATATCGACGGTGAAAATCTGAATGACTCCATGGTTAGGTTCTCTGTGATTGAGATGTTATCAGTAACAGAGACCTCGTATATAAATACAGCTGCAGTTGATTCAGATATTACCAAGGAGTCAGAAACGCTAAGGAAAATAGTTGGGAATACAGCCGAAGCGCTTTCAGTAAGGGTAAAGCTATCAAAAACAGAGATATTTGTGTCTGATAACTGAGAACTTATATTTTCAGATAAGGTAACACTGTCTGAAACAGACACGTGGAATATTCCACTGACAGTTATTGATTCTGATACGGTTATGTTATCTGCCGCAGATATGTATGAGATTAACTCGGTTGAAACATTTTCTGAAACCGTCAGGCTATCAGAAACAGATATTTCCACTGCCCCAAAACTAACAGTAACATTTTCTGATAGGCTTATTATATCTGAGACGCTTACATTAAGTGTTGCCTCAGCAACGATCGCAACAGAGACATTTTCTGAGATTGTCACGCTATCACTAACAGAAATATCTATTCCTACTATTTCACTTATGCTTTCTGAGAGAGATAAATCATCACCAACAGAAATGTCCATATAGAGCAAGGAGCTGACATTTTCAGATACTGTTATGTTATCAACAACAGATATTTCACTAAATAATAGTTCCTGAACTGATTCTGATATTGTTATGTTGTCAGCAATAGATATAAATGAGAAAACTTCATTTGTGATACTTTCAGATACTGTTATGTTATCTGAAACACTGACATCTAGCACTCCAGTGGTGCTAACTGTAACCGTGACATCTTCACTAATTGAGATTGAGTCAGAAACCGTTATATCAAAAAACAAGACTACAAGAGCATAGTCACCATCGTATGTTAAATTAACGTCATCATACGTAAAACTGGCATCATCATAAGAGATGCCTGTATCATAAAGAGTGATGTTGTCTACGACAGAAATTGATAAATCCATGTTTTATTTTGTTTTCCACAGAACATGGGTTACCCCTGCCCAGGTCCGATGTCTTTACTTGAGATCTTATCGCTCACATTAACGTTTAGAAATTCCTCATTTCTGGGTTCTTCTAACGGTCTTTTAATCTCAAATTCGAAAACAACATCTTTTTGTGGAGCTATCCCATCTCCAGCTATTTGTACTCCGTCTAAGTATAATTTTCCGTTACTAAAGAGGATTCTATGTGTGCCGTTATCTATTTTCATATATGCTTATTTTATCACAGTCCTGTCCTTCTTTTTCCTTAGATATTCTAAAAAAAACAAAAAAACCGCTATTAACGGTCTTTTTTGTTCCATTCTTCCCTGCTTATGGAATTTTTTATTCTCTTAACTCTTATATTAACCTTGGCCAGGTCAACCTCACAATCATCAAACGCTATGTCTATATCATCTGATTTTTGTTTCATTCTTACTTCATGAGGCTCCAGCCCCAGTTTCCCAGCCCACATTCTCGCCCAATCTACTCCGCTTCCACTCCATATAATCATGTAGTTTCCTTGTGCCTGAAACCATCTGTATAGAGCAATTGTGTCATAGTTTGGGGTATCTACGTCATTTCCTGTAACTGTTCCAGGTATGATGAGAGTATCGTCAACATCCCATGCTGTTACTATTTTACCGTTTATCATATCTATTTTGTTATTAATAATGTTCAGGAGCATTGAATCGAACAATGTTTTGAAGCTTATGAGGCTTCCAAGATTACCAAACCTCCCCACCTGAATAAATCAATGGGGGGATTTCTCCCCCCAAAGGTTAGAACAAACTCGGGTGTTTTGACTCGCCAATGAATTCGTTGCAGTAGTCACTGACAAATCCAGGCATGTCGCCCTTGTTCGCTCTGTCAAGGAAACATTGAGGATCGACAGAAGTTCCGAGTTCTTCTCCGTACTCCTTACGAAGAGCTTGACGCACAACTTCCAAACGAGTCCCCCCAATCATCGTGGCACAACGAGAAATGAGATCATCATTTTGCATTTCGATTCCTCTTACGTTGTCTTCTGACACAAACGAATTTCCAGTCTGGATCCAACCACACCTTATTGATGAGGTCGCAAATAGCCTGGGGTTTAAGGTTGGAAAAAAGTACGTGCCAAGAGTAATGTTGGTGTTCGTCAACCACGACGACATTCCTAACTCCATTGACATAAACCTTTTTCCCGCCGTTTGATCTTCATTTTCTGTGATGTCGATTACTCGCCATCAGTTATCCTCCTATGCGTAAAGTACATGTAAAGATCTAGAAGATAATCGCACATCTCATCTGTGATTTCATCTTCTGACTTCCATCGCACAACTAACTCATGAATTGTGACATTGGTTAATTTGCCGTTGCCACGACTGTGAAGCACATAGTAGGTGAAAAGGTTCTCATCCTTTATCCCTGCTACATCCGCTGTATCCTCCACTAATGTTCCTGCGTACATAATGAACCTCCTTTGTTTGATAGCCCTATAGAGAGGGCAAGGATTTGACGAGGTGCCTGGCTTTTTATCGCCACTCATAACTCGTATAGTCACCTTGCATGAGACAGAGCCCTATCTCTAACTGTTGGTTTTTACCAACTTGGTCGGCTCCTTCTGTTTCTTGAAATTATCGTCTACCTATTCCGACACCCCTCTATGCGACTATCAAACTGTGATGAACTTTCGGGGGATTTGGCGTATGTATCGCTCCCATTTAAGAGGTCATACCGATTTTGCAATTTCTGCATTATTCTCCAGGATAGGAGACCGCTCTCTACATACCGATATGAGGGTGGCTTCTCCACTCCCCCCGACAGTTCACCACTTCCATTACCTATTATACCACCAGTTTTAAAAAAGTTATCCACAGTTTTAGAATATATAATTTAAAACAAAAAAGACTCCGAAGAGTCTAATTTGTCCAACTATATGAATTGCTTGTAGCATCCATTCTTATATGTTGTCCATGCAGTTAATCCTTGAACTTCATATATATGGCGTGCCATTTTTATATTACCATCAATTGTCATTATATCCAGCCCCAGTTCTCGGGATTTTTTTTCCCATATAGGCTTATGAATTTGCATTACTCCATAATCATCGGTTGGAGACTTTACTACCACTCCGTCTTTTCTAAACTGCATCAAACCACTCTCACATTTTGAGATAGAAACCATTATTACAGGTTCCTCTGGGAATGTGTCTCTTATGGTGGCTTCAATATACTCTGTGGAGCCTAAAACTGGCTCAGGCTGAGTGATATTCTCTTTTTCTTCACTTACTTCAACTACAATATTTTGTTCTACTGGAGGCTTCCCTTGAAGCACATAGTTAAAATTGTTTGTAACAAAACTAATCCATAAAGAAAATAAAATATTTTGTTTTTTAGATTTTAATTCAGAATGTAGTGATTCGGTGATGCCATGTTAAATCACCACTGTAATGCGATTCATTACCATAATAATATATCATAGAATACATATTTTTGCACTAAAAACTGTGGATAACTCAAAAAAGTAACAAAGAATAAGCATATTTTAGATATGCAAAATCCTTAATTTTTATTTTTATTTTTTACTGAGTTAAAATAGCCTTACCTCCAGAATATTGATTTTTCCAATATATGCTCAGTTCCACTCTGGTTTTTTCTTTGTGACAATCTCTACAAAGAGTTTGTCCGTTATTTATGTCATACCTTAATTCCGGATAAAGAGTCCACATCTTTATATGATCTGCTTCTATCCTGCATTTAGATTTGCCACATTTAACACATGAATATTTATCTCTACTGAAAATATCTCTCCTCCATTTTTTATAATCTGCAGATGATATCTCTTTTTGTCTTTCTGATCTGGTGCTGTGTCCCAATCCTTTATTCCATGGGGTCTTCATAACACCTCTTTTGTCCTTATTCCAAGGAATATCCCCTTTCTTAAATTCAGTCATTTTTGACACCCTTACACCTTTTGGGGATCCTCCTCCTATGAAACCGTGACCTTTTTTAAATCCAAATTCTTTTCCGAAACCTTTTAACCCCTTATTCCATGGTAAAGAACCACGTTTAAACATACCTGCGTTGAAAACTGGTTTTGCTCTAGTTTTTGATGTAAATTTACCAGAACATGTCTTACTACAAAATTTCTGTATCCTTTTTTTTAAAAGAAAATCTTTTTTGCAGTTTGGACACTGTTTTATCATTTACCTAAAATTACTTTTTTCCCGACATCATATACCCCAGCAGCAGAAAGTCCTAAGATAAGTCCTGTTACCCCACCCTCAATTGAAAGATTAACGAGCAAACCAAAGGCTACTCCAAATCCAATTGAGACAAGGACAGCATACTTACCAGTTACACCAAATTGCTTGGTGATTTCTGTTAAGGCTAATACGATAGGAATGATTATTGTTTGATCCATTTCTTAATTATAACAGGTGTTTCTTCTTTGACAAGTTTTTGAATATGGTAAATAACAGTCGTGTGATCCTTATTTAATAGTTTTCCTATTCTGTTATAAGATAATCCCCTTGCTCTCATTACCGCCATTTCACCAGCCAAATGTTTTTCTCTAACACTAACTTTTTTATCCCTCAAAACAGCTCTTCCTATTGAATTTTTATCTGGTGGACAATACCTGCATATATTTTTTTTAATCTTGGCGCCACAGTTAAGACAGAAATCTGGATATAATCCATTTTCGTATCTATGATACTTAACGCCCCCAACAAGGGTCAGTGGCTCACCATTTTTTAGTTTCTTTTTCTGTTCCTCATTAAGGCTTCTGATATCATACCCTCCCACTTTTTTGTTATTACGTGTCTTGCCTCTCCATAGGTTTTTTTGCCTATGCTTCAATTCCTTTTTATATTCGGGACATGAATCCTTACACCACTTCCATTTATTTTTAGACAACTCTGCTCCACATTTACAATATCTCATATGTTATTTTTTTGACCTATTATTACAATAATCGCACGTTGGAATCTTTGATAGAATTCCACATACGCCACATCTTTTTTTATCTTCCTTTTTTCTTTTAAAAATACCAGCAGCATAGGATCTTCTCTCATTATTCCTATACTCCTTTGTGTACGCCCCACTTGAATTACCACTTCTTTGCCAATGGTATATTATTGTTGATGTAGTACACCCATAGCTTTTTGCAAGATCGCTTATCTTCTCTCCTTTTTTTCGCCTCTCAACGATTTCCTTTCTCTGCTTTTCGTTAATAAAATTTTTCTTCATATGTTATTTTTTTAATTTTGTGACAAAAAGAGGAGCTTATTAGGCTCCTCGCCCTTTTTTTGAGGGTTGCAAAATCATGATTCTGGAACAAGATTATTTGCCTCGCACACGATGTCAACACAAAAGTGACGAATGTATCTCGGCAAGACTCCTGTTTTCTCTATCAGCTGGTAGACGCCGTACGCGTTCACAGCATCTCTCAGATCCTTGTCCAATGCCCTGATGGCGTTTAGAACAACATCGTACATCGGGCAATCGCAAATCTTCGCTGCCTCAAAAAGAAGTTTTGCATCATTCATGACACACCTCTATGTTTGCGGTTTGTTTCCCCACACACAGTTTCGACCGATATAAAAAACTTTTCTTTCTTAAGTATATCACATCTCAAAAAAAGCCTGTGGATAACTAAAAAGAAAATACATCAGATATGATATCAGAAGTTTTAATTCCAAGTTTTTTAGCAACCGCGGCAGCATATGTTTCTGGATAATTATTATCTGAAGAAGGTGCATATGTTTGGAAAAATTCAAGTAGGGTCATCGTTGGCTTATATACAGCCGAACTACCTGTGACGGCCAGTTTTAGCTGATATACGAGTGCTTTAAACCCATCGTCATAAGTTGCAAAAACAGAGAATCCCCCATCTGTTCCTGTTTGAAATTTACTGTATCGTAAATTACCGGGATTATTCTGTCTGTATGAACGTGATCCTGGATACCAGCCCTCATGTATTTTGATGGCTTCTGCCCATTCTTCTAGTGTTTTTTTATCACTATCTACCACTGGAGTTTTTTTAAGAGACAGAGAAAGAATTTGAGATAGCAAAGACACCTGTTTTTTTAGTAGTGATATTAAGAATGTCATGAATTCTGGAGACTTCTGGATATCTTTCCAATATGGCGCCAAAGAGGCATTCATAAAAGCTCTGTTTCCGTCGACAGCGTTTATCTCGAACTCCTTGTAGTATGGTTTGTAAACAAGCTGACCATCTTCCATAATGGGCGTCTTGTCCATGTAATCAACTACTGGCTTACCAATTCTCTTTGCTCTATTTGTATACGCGTGACGTATTTCATGAGTAAGAGTTCTATATACGTCATTTTGTTTATCCCATTCTTTTGTTGTTGCTACTTCGATAAATTCAGTTCCAGGATATACACCATTGAACGTACACCAATGAGCAACATATCTTCCTTCTTTGGCTGCTTTTGTTTCTTCTAGATCATACAAAAATACAACTGCGTGATATACATATTCTGGTACAACCTTGCTGTCTCTTATTATCTGTTTAACATTATCTGTTCCAAATGCTTCGACAACACTTCCATCCTGCCTGGTCATGTCAAGAAACTTTTTGTGAGTTACATCAATATCCATTTCAATAATATTAAAATCAAGCTTAAATGGAGTATGAGATTCTTCATACTTACGAAATAATTCTAGATCATCTAAAATATCTATTTTTAATCTATTTTTTATAACTAGTATTCGAAAATCCATATTATTTTATATTAAATGCTAAAAATTTTAAAAGCGCCCAGAACCCTGCCGCTATTGCTACGAGAGAGACTGTAATCTTACCTGTTTTTGTTACGATGTTTCCAAGCGTATCTAGCCACTTTATTGCTCCATAAATTTTATCTAGCTTTTCATCTTGTTCTTTATTCTTGTCTATAACCTCTTGATGTAATCGGTTTATTTTTCCATTGACGTATTTATTGATTGCAGTATCCACTGCCGCGTCTATATGATTAGGAATATCACTAATCTCTCTTTGGAGATTGGCGATGTTGGCTTCGTTGGCTATTACTTTTTGTTCTATCTCTTTCATATTAGTAAACAAAAGCATTAGCACCTCCGCCACCCGAAACTGCTGACGTTGTAAAATCTCCCTCCGTACCCTCGATCAAAGTACCGTCTGGCAGATATCCACAACACTTATAATAATACGTTGTACCGCCCTCTAGGTTGTCTAGCGTTACCGAGTGTCCTGTTACATCAAACGATACAGCGTTACCATTGTATTCTGTAATTTGCGATGTCCAAATTTTACCAAATTGTTCTCTTGGTGGAACTGTTGATTGCATATCATATACACCTGTTGTTACTCCGTAAGCAATGAAAGGTATTATTTTATTTCTCAAACATTTTGCAACCGCATCACCTTGAGCAGATGTGTGAGTGTAAGTTAGGTTAGCTGTAAGTGTTAATGATACACCTGCTGAGATTGAAGCAATTACGCCTGTTTCTTCTCGTGCTGTTCCATAACCTATTTCAATAGTTTCTCCTACCTCAAAGCCTGTTGTTGCTGTTACGTTTAGAGTAGTACCTCCTGATGCTGAATCTGCGTCTACTGTTGTTGAATATATTCCTGCGTTTGTGCTGTCAAAAGTAATAGTAATTTGTGATGATGTTGGTGTTCCCTCAACTATGTTATCGGTTGTAAGTGGTTTAACTTGACTTGATTGTGCATTTGTTCTTGCACTTGTTAGTTCAGAATACTGTGCAGGCGTTTCAGTAGATGTTGTTGCATTTGATGTGTCTACGTTACCTATAACAGCACCAGCAAATCCGACAATGTAATCATAGTCTGATGTCATAACATCTTCATAGCCTGCTCCTCCTATGTTCCATACCTGATATGTTCCAGATATAGATGCAATGTATGAGTTGAATGATGACGTGAATGTTCCTGTGCTGTCTGAGGCGAAAAGACCAGGTCTATTGCAACCTTTTATATAATTTCTTGTTAATTTTTGTATTCCTGCATTTGATGCACTTGCTTGACCTATTATAATTCCGCTTGCCCCAGGAGCTGACGTAAAATACGAATCTCTAATCTCCTGAGTTTTTCCACTAACTGCATATATAAACTGGTTATTATTATAATCTATATGAACACAAGAATCTAATACTTGTGTCGTTGAGCCGTTAGCAGCAAAAAGATGTACACCTGATACGTTTTCCACCCAACAGTTTTTAAAAGTAACTGATGATGTTGATGCTTCTGATGATGGAAAAGATAATGTTACGTTACCACCGCAATCTTTTAGTAAAATGTTAGAAAAAACTGTATCACCTTTCCAACTTGAACCTAGAAGAAAACTATTATTACCATTTTCAGCATAAAAGTTCACCATACCTGAACCATCACCAACTGCATTAGATGGGTCAATATACATTACATAATTAGCCCCTTTTATTTCCATAAATCCCCATTCTATTGCTGGAGCTGAATCGTTTACTGCGATATGAACATAACCCCACGCCGCCTTTGAGCTAGTTAGATAACTGTTTGTTTCTATTCCTGATACTGTACTTTCTGTGTTTAGAAATCTAATTGCAGTAGTTCCGTTTGGTGTAATCGTGTAGTTTCCATCTACATACGCAATTGATGATGGCTCCATTCTCCAAATTTGGTTTGTTATAGTTGTATTGCCTGTAAAGTGGTCGCCGTCATTTATTGCCATTATTATTTCAAACACTGATGTGGCGTCTGGGGCAGTTGATAATGTTGGAAATGTTAGAACAGTTGCTGTGTTTGAAGTGATTACAGCCTCTTGTCCTGAACCAGTACCTGACGTAATTGCTAGAGTGAAATTAGCAAAGGCATTAGTTGTCCAACTTGCGGCACTAAAAGTCAACGAGGTAGTTGTCCCGCTCGTTGCTGTACCTGCTATATTTGCTTCTGCATAATTTCCAGTCCAGTTCATATTAGTTTTTCTTTAATTTAATCTGCTCATCTTTTTGTTTCAACCTTTGAATCATTGTATGGTAATCCGAAGATTTCATCGCTTTTTTGGCGGCAGTAAAAATAAGCTTCTCGTTCTTTTTCAAGCTGACACGTCTTATTCTTTGTATTTTTGCCATATCTCGGTATATATCTTTCATATAAATTTATTTAAATCAATTCTAGTTTGTAACATATCGTTACCCTCTGGGTCTTTACTTGGTGTTAGGTTTTCTTCGTCTATCCAGCCATCAAGAGTAGCCTGTGCTTCTTCCTGTGTAAGTTCCTGTAAGTCTTTATGCTTTAATTTCTTTTCTACTATGATAAGAGTTTGTGAGCCGTCTGTCTTTCCTTTGACGTGGCAATAGTCCTCTGACTTTATTACGTCAGGCTCTCTGTTGAGTGTGTTTGTTGTTAGGTAAAAATAATTCATATTAAGATTTTGTTATTCCTAATTCTACAGTATAACTACCAACACCTGAAACGGCTGTGATGTCCATTCCGAATATATCCCCTGCTGTTACTGCAGTCGATGTGAAGTCTGTTAGGGTTGTTGTGTACAATACTGTTCCTGATGAAATTGAAATTCCCGATGTGTTTATCACGTTTGTGATAGTAGGAACGGCTGTGCCCGCTGCGATTTTCCAGAATTTAACTGTCATTGTTCCTGCATCTACTGTGATAGTAACAGATGATATTGTCCCAGCTACTGGGAATTTAGGGTAAAGACCAACATCACCTGTTGAGGGTGCGGCTGATGATGACCAACCTACTCCATTACTTCGGAGTGAGTCTGCGGTCTGTGTTACTTTTAATTTTGTTTGTGCCATATATATATTATAACATTAATGCTAAGAAGCCTGAATTATTTGTGCTTGGTACGGTAGTTAAATATTTAAATATTGCGATTCCGTCAGAGCCAGTCCCTCCGTCAGCATTTCCAGTTCCACCACCATCTCCACCTGAACCATAAGTAGTAGCGTCTGCTCCTGTTCCAGCGCCATAATCGCCTCCATCTCCACCCTCACAGTAAGTTACAGAAGAACCTGAAATAGTATTTACAAGTCCGTCACCTCCTGCTGTACCTGTAGTTTCTGCACTTCCGTCTACTCCAGCGGTACTTGCTCCACCTCCACCTGCTCCACCAGTACCCCCAGCAGTATCTCTGCTACCTCCGTCATTTCCAACTCCGTCAGAAGCTGTTGCAAGCCCACCACTAGCTCCACGTCCACCTCCCCCAGCAGAACCTCCGTTATCTCCTACCTCGTCAGCAGTTCCACCCTCTCCTCCTCCAAGAGCTGTAAGAAAGTCAAAACTACTATTAGTTCCTGATACGTTTGTAAGTCCTCCTGTACCTACTGTTACTGTATATCCGTTTTCTGGTGTTACATCATAACTTTCTCGGTAAACATATTCTCCAGCTCCACCTCCTCCACCTACGTTAGATCCTCCTCCTCCTCCTCCAGCGATAAGCAAAATTTCAACAGCAGAAAGTGTAGCATCTGGGGTAAAAGTACCACTTGTCGTAAAAGTGTGGATTGTGTAGTCCCCGTCTGTTGTAATTGTTCCTCCTGTTGCTCGTGCCATATTATGCTTCGGTAGTTACTGCTACTACTTGGTACTGGCTTGCACCTGCGTTGTAAATTACGCCCACGTATGTCCATTTACCAGCTGTTGTTGCTGTGGGTAGTGTTACCCCTATTGCTGTGAATCCTGTCCAAGTTAATCCTTTTGTTACCCCTGCGTCTTTAAAGCGTATTACTATATTCTGTCCGTCTACTGGTGTTCCTGTAAATGAGAATGTTGTGGCGTTTGCTATTGCGGTTAGTTCATATATATCTGTAACTGCAACGTCTATAACTGCTGTAGCGTCATCTGTGGTTGTGACTACTCTTTTTGTGATTGCTTTATCTTCAAGTGTTTGAGCACCTGTTGTTACCACTACCGTATCGCTTGAAAGTGTTTGTGATTGATAAGTAACTAATATTTCATCTCCTGATACTGGAGCTACTGCAAAATCAAAAGTTCCTGAAGCTGGTGTAGTTTCTGTCCAGTCTTCTCCAGAGCCTTGTGTTTGTGCTTGTCCGTTTAGATAGACCGTAAGTGTTCCAGTTGTATAAACTGATTGAGATACTGTAAAGGTTGTGTTTGAGCCGTTAATTGTGCCTGATAAAGCTCCGTAAGTATCTGATGTACCTCCTGACTGGTCTATGTATTCGTTGTTGAAGTATGTATTACCTCCGCCAGATGGTGTCTGCCAAGTTGCTGCGGTTCCTGAAGTTGCCGTAAGAACCTGACCTGATGTTGGTGCGGTTGCTGATGATACGTTTACAGTTGTTGTTGCTGACTTTAATGCGTTAGTTATTCCTGATGTAAGGTTTGTTGCTGAGCCTGATATGTTAGTTCCCACGAGAGCTGATGGTGTTCCTGCATCTCCGTCAAATACTATTGGTGCCCCTGCTGAGCCAATATTTACTCCAAGAGCTGTTTCTACACCAGTTCCAAATGTAATAGTTGCTTGTTTTGCGTTTAATTGTGTCTGTATTGGACCTGTTGCTCCTTTAACATAAGAAAGTTCTGTAAGTGAGGGATATGTTGCAACTGGTGCGGATACAATATTCTTTGAACCGTCTGTGATTAAAATTTCACTAGCTGTAAGGTATGAGCCTGTGATTGAAGTTGTAACCGTAACAGCTCCTGCAAAACCAATAGCACCAGCGCCGTCAACTGTAATTGACTGCTCTGGTGCTGCTGGGTCAGCTGCTACTATTCTGTGAAAAGCAGAGTGACTCGGATTATTTAACGGGGTGGATGCTGTTGGTAGTTCTATTGCCATATGAGACAATTATATCACAGTCCTATTTGATTTCTTTTGACTTTCGTCCCTTAACAGGGGCGTTTTGAAGAGGAACTCCTCCTAATGGGTACTGTCTCCCTGTATTATCTATGTGTTGCACAAGGATATTTGTATCTACAAGAAATGGATATTTCTTCTTCTGATATTCCGGCCATCCTGCTTTTTCGAAGATTTTATCCTTCATAACTCGTTTACAGAAGGCAAGGTCGGTTGTCCCTCTGGTATAGGCAAAACGTCCGTCAGCAGGAGCCTCTGGGTCATCTTCCTTATTTTCAAAACCAAAGTTCCCAACATTGTAGTTTGGAAGAGAGAAAACTCTCCTGGTAACCTCATTCCCAACCATATATTCTTCACTTTCGTTCCAAAGAGCCTTTATAATAGATCCATGGATTAGTGTGAATCCAAACGGAATACCGTCGCACCATACCTTATCTCCAAGCTTAAAGTCTCTGAAAGACCCGTTTCCTCTTCCTCTATAAAGAATAGGTTCAGCTGGGTGTGATTTTGTGTAATATAGCCCAGAAATAATTGGTGTTTTATTCTCTGTCATGTACTCATTTAGTCGTAAAAATGCATCTGGGGGGATAAGATTGTCTTGTTCTATCGATAAGAACCACTCGTAATCTCCTTCGACAACCTTTTTAGCAATAAGGTTCTCTGCATCAGGAAGTTGGTACTCAAGAGGGACGTAAGTTGACATCCATTGCACCATTTCTACCTGAGACCAATTTGTTGGTATAACCTGCCCATATCTAGCCATCATCCATTCTATTCTAACCAAACCAGTTGTTGGTATGGCAATAAGGATTCTGTTCGTCCACGTAGCATTATGAGAAGCTGGATTCTTGTCTAATTCCTGTCTTATTTGACCCCAAGAGGAATAATCATTTCTCATCTTTTTAACATTGGTATCTTTTGTAAGCTTATTAAGCTTTTTTTTTGTTTTTTTCATAATTATATGTTTTTAGTCATTTTAGTATGCTTTGCAAGCTCCTTAAGATATTCTTTGTCAACGTTTAATCCCTTTTGTATTTCTCGTTTGACAAGAACAACTTCAATGTTTCCATTTGAATGCCATGTGTTTATTTTTATTCTCCAAGGAAGCGGTGCATATATTCCATACAACCCACCATGGTAAAACTGGTCATCTGGATCAAAATAACTCCAAGTTTCTTCGTTAATGAAATTACAGTGGGTGGGGTCTCTAAACATACCAACAGAGGTAGCATATGGAGCTCCTATAATGAACTCTCCCTCTGGTTTAAGTATTCTCCACGCCTCATTCATAAACTTAATAAAAACACCCTGGGCAGGGTTAATGTGCTCTATTACGTGACTAGAAACAGCTGTATTAAAAGATTCTGATGGAACCTTCCATGGAAACTTTTCTAGGTCTTGCACCAAATCTACTCCAGGAAGAGCTCGGTAATCAATACCGAAAAAATGCTCTCCTGCTTTATTTGCTCCACACCCAATGTCAACATAAGAAACTTTCTTTTTTTCAATCTTGCTTTTGTTTTTTTGTTTTTTCATATTTCATAATTTATAATAATTTCAATAAATTGTACCATACTTTTTACACAAAGCAAAAACCCCTTTCTAATACAGTATTCCATTTTCATCAAGAAGCTTTTTCAGGCGAATAATTTCTTTTTTAAGATCTTTTACTGATGTTTTGTGCTTTTTAACTGACTTAACACCGTCAAAATGATCCTGGAAGTGCTTTTTCTTAGTAGTCAGTTGGAGGTTGCTTATTTTATTATTATGCCCATTTCCGTCTTTGTGGTGGACTATTTCATTTTTTGTAAGATATCGGCCTAACTTCTTCTCCATAATAAGACGATGTTCCATAACATAGTTATCTGCGTTAGCCCAAGGATGCCCATGAGTCAGAATTTGAATATACTTACCACGGGCCCCAGCGAGACGTCTCCCTCCCTTCCAATTCCCAGATGCTGGGCCCATCCTATTTGTTAAAGCAATTCCTTCCTTTACTGTTCTCATAGGAATACCTGCATATTTAAGTGCTGAGTACACATTACCTCTGGTTCCCCCACATTCTTCAGATATAGCCCTAACTGAAAGTTTTTCCTCTAGATATTTCTTTTTTAACCACTTCTTATCTCTTAAAAACTGATTTGAAGAAATTCTACCCCGAATACTCACGCCATGAAAAATCATAGCTTTAGCCATTGTCTTATGGGTAACTCCATATTTCATCGCTATCTTAGATACAGGAAGTCTTTCCTTTATATAATGCCTTATTAGATCTTCTTTGCTACACACGTTTTTGTAATTTTTCATAATATAAAACACCTACTAATAGTAGGTGAATTATATACTTTCTTTTCAATATTTACTACTTGACAAACAGTGATTATGCTGATGCAAATCTTATTTGATATGTAGCGTTGACAGACTGGTTTGTCGCGCATGAACTTGAAGCGAATGTATTCCCTGCGAACAAGGTACCTGCGCCTGCTGTTGATGTTTCGAACAATCCAATGTTTGAAATCGCTGCTGTAGCTGTAACAAAACTGTTTGCTGAAGCGAATGCTCCTGTAAACTGTGCTGTTCCTGAAGCTACAATAGAACTTGATACCCCTGCTCTTACCTCTACTTCACCTGAAAGTGATGTAGCGTTTGATGCAGGAGCTCCTCCTGTTCCCAGCGCCATGTGCGTTACACTCTTACCAGCTCCTGAAGTTAGCCAGTCTACTAGATACTGACGTATTCCGTCGTTAGTAATTTGGTTTTCCTTCCATCCAGAGTCACCTGTGACGCCTTTTCCGTCTTCAGTGATTTGGACTCGGAAGAACCCTCGCACACTCATTCCGTCTGAATGACTGTTTGTTTTCTTCATGTCTTTTTTCCCTAAATAATAAAACACTAATCTAGATTAACGTCCAATATAGTTTATATTCATATCCAACTGTCTTTAACATATTTATTATACAATATAATTAAAAAAAAATACAACATTTTAAAATATTGTATTTTTTTTAATGTTTAAGGCTAGACAATTGCCACAGTAATATCTTCTGTCATGCTTAGAGAATCAAACACAGAGACATCAAATCTGGTTATATAGATTGTAACACTTTCAGAAATAGAGACTCGATCTGCTTCATAAACAACCGGAGCGAATGCTGAGTCTTCATTTCCTGATGAGAACATGTATGACTGAATTCCTTTTACATTTACGTGATTAAACAACATTGTAACTTCACTGTTGTTGTTAACATAAATACTCAATGGGTCACCAGAAACAGAAGCATCTGCAATAACAGCTTGTTCTATCTCATTTACATAGAATATCGCTCGTCCTGCCTCCCATTTAATCCTGTATGAAATGTCTGCATCTGACCAAGCTGTCTGCCATTCTATTGTCACTGAGTTAGTGGTTGTCCCGTTTGATGTCTCTGCTGTGAAAGCACCATTTACGATTTGGAAATAGATATACGCGTCCTTGCCAAGTTGTGCGAACCCGAACTTTTTATCGTCTCCAGAAGCTGGGGCTGGAAGATTAAGGTTTATAGAAGCGTCCCCCCTCAAAATATCACCGTAATGAATGAAACTTGATTGTGGCGCTATAAGCAGCTTATTTGCGCCTGCTACAGGAGCATCACCAAAAATGGTCTTCCATGTAGAAGTATCATATCCTTGACGAATTGGATCGTAATAGAAATTAAAGTATTGATTAGACATATTGGTAAATTATTAAATGTATATCTTGTATACGCACATTATAACATAGTCCCTTTTTGTCTAACCTAAAAAGATACTATTTCTTTGATGTTTTTGATTTCTTTTTTTCAACTGGTTTTTCCCCATTAACTTCCTCTACAGGAGCTTCCCCGTCTATCTCTTCTGGCAAATCTTGAAAATCTGACTCGTCTTCAACAGGCTCTGGAGCGGTTATAATAGGGGCTTTTTGTGCCTCTGCCGGCTTCATTACTGGTGCAACTGGTGTTTCGTCACCTTTGTCCATTCCACTCGCTAATTTTAGTATCATATCCTTCAAAATATCTGGATTTTTCTCCAAAAGAGAAGGTAGCATTTTCAAAGCTTCGTTTTCAATGAGTTTTCTCATTTGTGGTGTCAACTTTGTTTTAGGTGCTGAACCTATCATTTTTTCTGCATGACCATATTTTATCTCTTGTATCATATGATCTGGTTCAATATCACTACGTGTATCTACATAAGGATCTACATCCTCTTCTTTTATTTCTACAAAATCATTTCCAAAAGAAGGGTGCTCTCTTAACATTTCTACTATCGCAGAATCTTTTTCTGGAACATCTAATACTCCAGACTGAAATCTAACGTAAATACCAGGGACAGCATGGACACCGAGAGCTCGATTTCCTTCCATTCCTGGTTTTAAAACCACCATATAATTAGCGTTCTTGCTTACAAATTTTGTTGACATATTTTTATTCATAATTTCTAATACTACCCCTCTCTGACCTTAATAAGTAAGACAAGTTTCCTTATCTTACCTATAAAGTCAGAGTTACCTAAGACTATTCTACAATTCCTACGATTCGTACGAAGTTTCCTGTTGCGTCTGCAAGTGTTGCAGCATCTTTTACAAGAACTACGAACTCATCTTCGTCTTTTCCGTCAATTGTTCCGTTTCCTGAAGCAAAAGTAAGGGTTGTCTCTGTAGTATCTACAGAAAGTGCACCAAATACTTGTGTCTCAGTTGTTCCACGTCGTCTCCAGATTTGGAAACTATCTACTGCTGCTGTACCCATGTTTACTGAGTAAACAACTTCCTGAAGTCGAACTCGGTGTCCTTTTACGTAGTCGAAGTCGTATGAAGGAATAAGACCTGTTGAAATGTTTAGAGATACTGATGTATCCATTGTAACGTCCCAAATAGTCACACCGTTTCCGTCTGTTCCTGATGATATTGCTCCAGTTACAAATTCACTTGAATCTGTTGACTGTGATCGCAATGTGTCAATTAGCTTTGCTTCAAAAATACCGTCCGCGTTGATAGCGTCTGCTAGAGCACCGACAGTTGTATAAGTAGCAAAAGCATAAGTATCTGTACCTCCATCTGAAGTTACCATAACAATGTTAGTTGCTGTTGTAACTGTTACAGAAGTAACTGTACCTGCGCTCAATTTTCGAAGTCGGATTGCAATTGGACCATTTGTACCATTTTGACGTGTTACACCTGTTCCTAACAATGCTCGTACTTTTAATGAATCTTGTGATGCCATTTTAATGTTTGTTTTAACGATCAATGACCCGTGATCTAATCGGGAAGTAGGTCGAACCTACCCACGCTTGTGATTTATACTCCCACAAACACCAAGGAGTTTTGCCCGCTTAGGACCGGAGTGAGAAACCCTGTTGAGCATAAGAGGTTCCTCACTCCAGCCCTAAGGCTGGACGACAGAGTTAGGCTGTTACTCCGAGTAATAGAGCATGTTTAGGTGCTTGTTCTCGTTGTAGTCCTGCTTCTGTTAGGTACTGGTCTACTTGTCCATCGGCATCTGGTGCTTGGATGTTAGTCTGTAGGCTAGTATCTCGATTGTTCATGAATCTGTACTTGAATGACTCCATATCCATCATGAAGGCATAACCTGCGTAATCCTGAACGAACAATGGGTTGTGAACAATGTTCACTGTACCGAATGCGGTTACCCATGTGCTGATCTTCATTCCGTAAGTTGTGTCTAGAGACTTAGTAAGGATTTGACCTCTTGCAATTTCATTAATTGCCTGAAGAGTGATTCCACCAGCAAACAACATTTTTGTGTCGTTACCGTATGTAAATCCTTCTCTTAGGAATGTGTTGAAATCTGGAGCTGTCAAAGATCCTCCTTGGTTCTGAACATATGAGTTTCCTGAGTTTATAAACTCAAGTACACCTCCTGTTCCTCGCTTTGGATGACCTTGTGTTCCTGTTGTTGAAGTTTTTTCACCCCACCAGAAAGCTCGTTCGATATCAAGAGCATGCTCTGTACCTTTTTTAGCTCTTTGATAAGGAAGATCTTTTCCACCATACAAGTTAGCTTCTTTCTCTGTATTTGAAAGAGCAATTGTTGTTTTAAAGATCTGAGTATAGTTTGTCTGTGGTGTTGATCGAGTTGAGTTAACGCTTCTTGCGCCACCGTTTTCCTCGTTCGCATTACCAATGATAAACAAACCGTCTCCTACTGCTCCTGCTACTTCTGTTGTTGTACCGAAGGCTCGTCCTGCTGCAGCAACTGTAATAGTTGTTGCTGAGGCGATTGTTGCTACGAGCATGTTTTCACCTGTTCGTGCGTTCTTGATAACATCACCTACTGTGAAGATGTAAGCTGAGCTTGATCCTGCGCCAGTAACTGTGATTGTGACTGCTCCAGTTGAATATGTAGCTCCAACTTTAGCATATCGTCCTCCATAGAAATCTTCGAACCATTTGAACTCTGGGTTACCAGTTGCTCTTTTGTTCATTCCTGAACCAGTCCAAGACTTTCCATCCCATACCTTTCCTACGTTAGTAAGAAGAGTTACAAGTGGGTGCTTGTTAGGTTCAAGTAGGAAGATTTTATCTACTGCATCAACGATCAACCTTCCTTCAGCTGAAGATACTGCTGTATCTCGTCCTGCATTTGCTGCAGTAAGAGTAGTAGCACTTCCCTGATCATGAGTTGGTTCGTTGTAATAAGGGTATGTTCCTGCCATGTTAATATAACGATAATAATAATTGATGTTAAAGACAATTATTTGACTATATTATAACATAGTCCTATAAAAGCGATAGCACCACCCAATTACTAGAATACGTTTGGATTTGCTTTAGATGCAATGAGGCTGTCAACTACTTGTTTGTTATCTCTAACATGAGTTACATGGGCGTTCCCGCCTGACATGTTTTGAGCCCCACTCTTCTCCATTTCTGCTCTTGCAATTTCTGCCTGCTTACGAGCTTCTCTTTCTGATATCTCTCCCTTTACGGCATAATATGCTACTGCAATATCTGTGACATCATGGTCGTCTATCCATTTGTCAATTTCTGCTGCGTATTTAGAAAAGTCTGTGGTTTTTGAAATGAATTCATTAATGCTTGATTCAAAGGCAGCAAGTTCATCTCGTTGCTTGAATTTTTTATCGAAGTCAGCCTGCATTTCCTTGGCTTTATCTTCGACCAATTTATTAATTTCCTCTGGCGTTGATCCTTTGTATTCCTTTCCGAGGTCTTTTTTGACCTCATCATGGGCTTTTGTGACAACTTCTGCCTCCTTTAGAGATATTTTACCTTCCATAGCAGCTTTTGCTAATTCGGGGGTTATATTTCCATCTACGATAGCCTGAACTATTTCTGGGCTCTTATCGAGCTTATCTAGCAATGGGGCGATGTCTGTGAAAAATTGTCGGTATTCACCTACCTCTTTCCCCAATCTGCCTGCCAAGGATTCTAATTCCTTGTGCTGTTCTGGATCTATCTTACCTTCATCCTTTTTTTCGTGTGTCTGCCCATTACCGCCAAGATCATTAGCGTTTGGAACACTCGATGCTATTGGGCTACCCGCTTCTGCGGACCCATCAAAAATATTATCTGACATTGTTTTTTTTCATAATTAATAAATCAACTGAGCTCAATTGAATTGTTTCTACTTTTTGTTGTCGAACTTCCTAGAAGAAAGCTTCTTGGTAATGTCCAACAGACTAACACCTTCCTTCGTTGGCTCTTTATCTTCTTCCTTTTTGAATTTGATAAGAGCTTCCGTTATTGAATTGTTTATGTCCTCGTTTTTCATACTTAATATATATTACGGTCGATTTACAAAGCTACCTATTGACCTTGACACAGAACCGACATTCGCCTTTTCTCCATCTTGTGAGGTAGATCCTTTTGCAACCATTGCCTGCTTTTTCTTTTTCAATTTACCGACAATAGCTGTTTCTTCTGATGTTCTCCCCGGTCCAATACTAGCATATGGTTTTACTCCCAACAATTCTGACTGGTCGTAACTTTCTTTTTTCCCTTTATCTTGCATGTTTCTTGATTTGTTTTTTGATAATCTTTTTTTTCATACCCCCAACGTCGACCTTTAACCTGCCATCAGCAGCTGAGCTTGCTGTCGTAGTTGCTGTCTGATAATTGGGTTCAGCGTTTGGGTTTTCCATGCTAATCTTTTTCTTCGTCCTTACTGCTGTCTTCTGACTTTCTTTCTGATTTGTCTTCGTTCTCATTAACAGAAACAACCCCTATTTCTCTAACCTCAAGACAGAAGTCTTCGTTTTTCCTCTTTGAATTTTGATTCATTGAATGAGAAACCACTTTTGTCTTTATAAGAAGAGTTACGTCATTCCCAACCTCTGATCCTGCTAGCATAGGAGCTTCTTTTGTACTCAAATGAAGATTGGGATAGTGAATATAGTCTTTGGAATAACTAGAAGGCATTTCGTTTCCATAATCTGATTTAACACCAGCGTTAACAAGTTTGATCTTATCAATCGCCCCTTTCATTATTTCTTTTTTAGATGTGTCTTTCATTTTATTATTATACCATAAGTTCTATTAATGCGCAGAATACGCTCCTCCCAATTCGTCTTTATCATCTACTGGGGTTGGGTTCTCTGCCTCTTCTGATTCAAACTTTAAAGATAAAACAGCATCTTGCAAATCTAGCACCCCTGTAATCACACCTTGATACTGTGAAATCTTTGAAGGTTCCTTGACCGGGTCAAGAACTAGAAATGAATTCTGAACAGAGGAAATACGATCTTGATTGTATTTTAGAATTGCAAACCACTGTGGTGTACCTTCTAAACTCAATAACAATTCTCGCATATCCTTGTTTGACATTCCCTGCACATTGGCTCTTATGTCATCTGTGAAGTAAGCTGCTATTTTTTCTTTGTTTGTATTCATAATTTTATATTTATTATTTAAATTTATTCACGGCCTTTTTCATTGAGTTCTTCATCAATGTCTTTAGCCCGTTAGGTACTTTCCCCATCTTAGGGGCTCTTACAGAACCCATCTTTTCTCCTGCTCCTCTTACAGCTCTTGATGCCATAGAAGCTGGGTCAACTGGTCCATAGAAGCTTTTTGCTGCCCCACTCAGGCCTCCCTTAATTCTATCCATCATTCCTGGGCCACCTTTTTCTGTGTATTTCTTCATTGAATTTTTTTTGTCCATATTTTTACTTTTATTAATAATTACCTACCACTCTGTAATGAAGAGGCTCTGTTCATTAACTGAGACTCTGGATTACTATTTTGGGGGTTCGATGAAATGTTTGTGTTAACCTTTCCCCCCATATTAAAACCCCGTGGATTAGATGTTGGGAGAGGGATTCTCGCTGCTGTTGGCGGTGGACCACCTGCCTGCAGAAGGTTAATTGGAGAAGAAGCCTGTCCAAAAGGACTAGCTGGCGCCATAGACCCGCCAAGCATAGACATAACCTGACTTGCAACACCCTTGGGGATATTCTTTGTACTTGCGTCTGGTGGGGCTATTTGAGGAGCACCTGCTGGTATTCCTCCTGCTGCAGGATCCTCCATTGGCTGTCCGTCTGGTCCAACCATTGGCTGTCCGTCTGGTCCAATAGCTGGAGCTGGAGCATCTTCTGATTTAGCCACAGAATCCAATGACCAGTTCCAGTCTGTTAGAACTTTTTGAGTAAGTTTCTGTGGGTCTACGAACGGAAGGTTGATTAACAACTGGAATAGGTCCATATCTTGTTTCTTCTTGATGTCTTGTTGCCCTGCAATTGATGGCAATACAGTTGCTCTATAATCAAAATTACCCATCAGGTCTTCTTTTTGAATTAGTGGGAACATTTCTTTTCCATCATCTCCAACAATTCTTATTATCATATCCTCAGTAAAGAACTGACGTGACATGTCCATCCAATATCTCATCAAATCTGAAAAACCATCCCCTAGGTGGTTAACGAATAGTCGTACTCGCTCAAGAGTAGATTCTCGAAGGTGTCTAACCTCAGTAGCACTATTTGCTCCTCCTCCAGCACCCATAGAGAAGTCATCAACTCCAGACGCATATCTCATGTCTGACTTTAGAAGGTCTTCTTCTTTGTATGCAGATGCTTTTATATCACTGAACTGAACTTCCCTAACTCCGTTAGGGTCAATTGAGTAAATAATACCGAAAGGTCGGGTTACAAGCTCTTCTTTGTTAATATTGGCAAGTGGGTTAACGATCCACATCTTGTGAATAGACAAAGTTGCAGCATCTAATCTCTGGTTCTTTATCATGTTCATCATTATCTGTGGGTTTTCCAAAATCAATGGCAAACCATAGCCTTCATATTCTCCAGGTACTTTTAGATAAGGAAAATCTATAAAGGTGGCCTCCTTAAAGTCATAGGGAATAGGCATATAACCTCCCTTTAGGATAGGAACATAACTACTGCCAACATGAACAGAGTAAAAATCATCAAATGGTTGTGTCCATTCGAAAACTTCATACATTTGTAGCTCTGGATAACCAAAACTATTGTATTTATCACTAGCGTATCCATAAGAAGGTCCATTCCACATACTTGAGCCCTTAACGAGCATATTAGAACCCTGTTTTACCTGTGTTCTTATAGCCGCGTAATCAGTCAAATCACCTCCTGGGCTTTTTAGTGCAAGTTCAAGTCTTTCTTTATCAGCGTTTGGGTATTTTCTCCTTATCTCAGGCGCAGTTAATACTAGTCTTTTGAACCAATATTGCTTGCTTTCTCTGTCAGTATTATGCCAATCGTACATCAGTGAGTAGTTGTCTACCCATTCTGCACACGGAGCATCATAAAATGTCCTTTTTTCCTTCTTCCAAGCATATTTTTGCTTTAGAAGGTCTTTTGTCTGTAAAAACTTCTGTTCCCTAACATCTTTTTTCCAAAAAGCCTGTAAATATCCCATTCCGTAGATAAGAGATGACCTGACGACGTTTTCTGTAACCTTATCCATCTTTGAAATCTCCCAGATATAATCACCTAGCTGCTGTTGTTTTTCAGATTTAGCTTGGTCTTCTGCGGTTCTTCCTTGAACAGAAAAATCTGGTCTTGCGTCAAGAACCCTAGGCATTAGTGTTTCAACCACAGCTTGTACGTAAGGTACAAAAATGTTTGACTGCCACGGTTTTATCTGTGTTTGTCTATCTCCGTTATAAGCAATGTATAGTTTATAAGATCTGTCTAGTCTTGGTTTTATTATGTTCAAAAAATGCTGACGAGAATCCTGCATCTGCAAGTGGAATCTTGTCTGCATGTCTTGTTCGTCCTCCCCGTAATCAGACGGGGTGTATGTGTTATATGTCGAGTATTTATTAGCCATGTGTTTTTTTGTTTGATGTAATTATACTACAGTCCCCTACTTTTTAATAACCTGAACTAATAAACTCATCTATTTGCTCTTTAGTATTTTTACTGTATCCATATTTTTTGTGGAATTCTATGTGTGCTTTTACAGATAATGTAATTCCGTTTGATACATCGAAACGAAGTTCTTCATTCTCCGAGAAATTTATAATATGATGAGGATGAAGTTTTCCTCCTTTTGTGCCGTACCTTTGGCATGTATAGTTATCTCTTTCGTATACACTTTTTCTCCATATCTTATATTCAGAAGATCTTCTTATAATATTACTCCTTGATTTCCCCCCTTTCCACGCATAGTGATTTTTACCTGAATTATTTGGATTTTTACGCCCAACAAGGCTTGCTCTTATTTTTTCCTTCGTTTCATCTGATTGTACCCATCCAACATGAGGATGGGGCTTGCCCATCATCTGTTCTGACATTTTTTTTCTAACTTCTTCACTCCTAGGCTTTATCTTTTTTCCAGTTTTTGCCAGGCTTATTTTTCGACAGACCTCTGGAGAGCGTTTCTGCCCGAGATTAGACTTCCTTATCTTCTCTATTGTTTCTTTCGAGTGAGTGAGCCCCTTATGGGATTCACTCTTCTTTTTTCTCTGTTCCTCAGTATCTTTCTTTCCAAATCTATGATTCTTTTCTCCTAGCTGAGCCTTAGAGTTTTTTTCATTATGATCCTTAGTTCTATTATATATTCCTGTTGGCATTCATAAATTATAACATTAATACCCTGAAGTAGGAAGATGTTGAGAATAATCTAATTGATTTAGAGGTTTATCTGAAATAACCTTGAATCCTTGCAGAGCAATAGCCGTCGCCAGCACGCAGTCGTCGTGATAAGACTCCATGGCAACCATGTTATTTGCATCATTAAAAACAAAAACGTTCATTTCATCCACGATTTCTTTAGAATGCAGAATAATTGTTTTTTCTCTTGTTGCTTGTTCAAATTCATCAATAAGAATTGGTCTTGTTAGCTTGGTTGTTTTCCAGCCAAGTTTGTCTGACCACGGGTTTCCTATCGAATCGAATCTAGAAGGTCTAAAGTACAAAGATGGGTAAAGCATCTGTTTTAATATATTCAATACAACGTTACCGTGTGCCTCAGACTCCACCACCATCAGGGCGTTGTTATATTCACGTCCCCACCTGTTTAGTATCTTACCAAATCTATCAGGGGCAATGTGACCTCTCCAAAAACCAACCTCTTCCCCTGTGGTTCTGTCAATAATAACAGCAACAGAGTAGTCCCCTCCAGTCACACCCTCGGCACAGTCGGCGCCAACAACATAAAAATGACCGGGCTCTGGTGGTTTGTACATTCTGAATCCCTCATCCTCCTTTATAAAAAATTCCTGTCCGTCTTCTAGTTTTATGCTATCACCAACCTTTAATACATGTTTTCTCTGCCAAGAGATTGCTTCTTGTGTAAAAACAGCTCTACCTGAAATCAAAAATTCCAAGGCATAGTTGTTGTTGAACTGCCTTGAATTGTTCATCCTCTTTCTTATTGTCTCAACCTCCTCTTCTGTATAGTTCCACCACCATCCATATTCTTTTTTAATATATCCGTTATCTGAAACCCACATTCTATGGAAATAATCTCCAACAGCACCAGGAGATGATTCGATTATTATTTTACCATTAACGGGAACTGATGCTTCTAGTGTAACCATTTTCTCCTCAACCTTATCCCAGAAAGGTAACTCAGTTAAAAGAGCATAGTTGATTGTATATCCTCGCCCCACGTTTTCAGTAGAGGGAAGAACTAAAATTTTTGAATCAACCTTTGGAAAAGATATCTCGTATTTTGAGTTATATAAAATGGTCGGTTTTAACTGGTCCGGGGTTGTTCTATAAAAAGTCTTAATCTTATCCAGGAGCTCGGCTGTAAGGTCGTTGTTATACCCGACAATGGCCGATGTCACACCTTCTGTAATAATAGTCTTGTGATACAAGAAGCCAGTCACCGCCGTGCTGAAACCGATCTGACGCGCCTTGACGATCATAACTCGGTTATGATTTCTAAGGACATTAAAAATATCCAACTGTGCTGGCTTTAAAATAAACGGTTCTAGACCCTTACCCTCCTTTCCTTTAATCCTACAAAAGTTTTCAAGATAGAATTTTGGGTCAGCTAATTGCTCTATATTATTCATATAATCCTTTTGCTTCTTTGTTAGATTTCTCCTTTGCTATCCTGATATGTTCAGGCATCTCTGGAGTAACAACATCATACGGAACTATTTTTACAGAGTCTTCAGCGTCTGAATCCTTTCCATTTGTAACCTTGAGTAATGCTTCTTCCCATCCTCCGCCACCTATCGCTGTTTCCTCATACTTTTCTAACCCAATTGATTTTAATATCATCTCCAGACCTTTTAGTTTGTCAGAATCTTTTCTTGCTGTGTCAACTACACCCTTTATATTTTCAACAACATAGTCAAAAGTAATACCTGCCTTTGCCAAAGCAGCGTGGTATTCCTTTCTCATTGCTATTTTATCAAGAGTTCTATACACATCAGCAACGGTCTTCACTCCGATTAGGTCTCTTAGTTTTTTGGGGTTACTTGTTATAGAAAGCGCCTTGATAAGAAGAATTTGCTGAGTGGTATTTTGTGCATTCCACCCGTATCTTCCATTTACAAAAACTGCTGGTTTTAGTTTTTTCATTTCTTTTTCTTTTTAAGAAAGGCTCTCAAGGAGAGTTCTTTTTTATTATCTCTGACAAAAAAAGGTCTGTGTCTTTTATCTTGTTGAGCTAATTCGTATCTATATTCACCCAATCGCTCATTCTCAGCCAAGATATGATTGACTATGAAGTCCATAAATTCTGCAAACGTCATCTCTTTTTCATCAGCAAATTCCAGTAATTCCAACCTGTCGTCAAGTTGATATATAAGCATCAGATATTCTAATGATATGAATTTATATGGGAACCTATAATAATCAGGATCATCAAACGGATTTCTATCCATAAACTCAGGGAACAATTGATCGAAGTAATGCGTCTCCAGTTTCGGATATGTATATGATTTTGTAATAATTTGCATATCATGCCCAATTATTCTTCTTAAAAATTTTGTGAATACAGTAAAATGCCGAATGTTCCCATTCATAGCCGGTATCTTTGCTTTCTTGCCTTCGTAACGAAACTTTTTTCTCAGCCACGAAGCCCTCACAAAACCGAGAAACATATCGTCATAAAAAGACTTAAAAAATGCCCTCGTAACATCAGTATACGATTCTAGATCCATATCTTCACATGATACCTTCTCTATAGGGAGTCTATATTTTTTCCCAGTGGGGTCAACCCTATCAGTCGAGTATATGTCCTCATAAATTTTCTTGTGGTGTATCATTTTGACTCATATTCATATTACTTTCACCTGGCATTTGAGGTTGCATTTGAGGTTCTACGGCAGGGCCTACTGGAGATGCCATTCCAGCTTCAGGACCTGCGATATCCTCTTCTCCCATTATCCCCTGTATCGCAGTTTCAATTTGCTGATACAAATCTGGATTTGTCTGTGCAATTTTATCCATAAATGCCTTTACTTCTTCAGGTTTACTTGGATCAACCCCCTGAGACTGTAGTATGTCGAAAATCTCACGCAAAGCTTCACTGTTCATTTTTTTATTCTGATTATCAACAGATGCTTTTTGCGCTGTTATATCTTGATACTTACCCTGTATCTTATTCATCATCTCATCAAGATTTGCTCTCATTTGCTCCTGCGATAATTCAGCCCCTCCTGCGTCAGGAGTACTTGGTACACCTACTACGTCAGGAATATTAGGTACTCCTTCTGGAGATGGTGGCGCTTGTTTAAAATCTGGTTCCATTTTTTTATTAATTAAAATAATATCTAGTATAATTTTACGACTAACCCCCAGGTATAAAATTGATCTACTTACCAAGTATAACACAGTATTGACAAACAAAAAACACCTGGCCCTTGAGAGAGGGTGATCAGGTGTTTTTTGGAGATAGTGTCATGACAAAAGCCTTGTCAATTTGTGTGACCTGCTGTAAAAAAGTGTGGAAGAAATAACAAAAACTCCCACCTATAAATGCTATCACAGTACTCAAATAAAAGCTATTTTGATGATGTCTTTGTTGGGTCTAGGGTGTAAGCAGGTATACCCGATCGTCCTAGTATAGATCTGAATGATTTTCTAACGGCATCCTCCTTTGTATCTGCTCCAATGGAACTCCTTCCTTGTGTTGCATTAGCAAGGTTTCTTGCTCCGTAACTTGGTATCATATCTATAGTACCTGGATCTGCATTAACAAGACTGTTCGCTAGCCCTAGATATCCCAAAGACCCTGGCACCAATGATTCTACTGCTGATCTTCCTGCGTAGAACGCTTTAGTTCCAAGTCCCACATCCACAGGATTACCACTTTCATCAAAATTTGGATATAGAGGTTGTCCAAAACCTCCCTGTGGTGTCTGCCCTGTTCCAGAAAGAACCCACGGAGTTAAGACGTAATCTTTAACGACCTGCCCAATCGGGTCCTGAAGGAATGGGAACTTGTCTGAAAGATTCAACATCTTTCCCTGGATTGAATCACCGTAATCTCTTTCTGATGGGTTAAACATGTTCATCGTGTAATAAGGAACAAAGTTTTTTACATCGGTATTCCACATTCCGGCCATTTTTACGACAGTTGGTGATTTTAAGTATTCATTATATTTTTCATCAAGAGCTTGTTTTTCTTGTGGTGTTCTACCGACATTCATTTCGTTAATTAACGACCCAACCTTATTAAAGATTGCTGGATTATCAATTGCTGTCTTTGCTGTTTTTGCAGCCATGGCGTACGGGAATGAGAAGAATGGTGATCCTACAACAGGGAGAGCCCTCACAACCTTAACGAAATCAGGCATAGCGGCATAGTTCATATATGCTTCCATTGCTACTTCTGATGCCTTAAGAGGTGTAAGTTTATATAACCTCTCCCCGTTTTTTATTGCTGGCGCAAGTATATCTGCTTTTGTTATTGGGATTGTTCGACTCAATGTTACCAACTCTTGTTCTGTAAGACCGATCTGTGTTAGATAATTTGTTGTTCCTATTTTCCATGATTGGTCAACATGTTCATACCATCTTGGCATAGTGTTCAACAAAACATCCGCTGCTCTAACGGCAGGGTTATATGGTTTGTTTTCTGCCTCTGCAGCTACCCATGCTTTCAGTTTATCTAATTTCTTATTTGGCGTTATTTCTGCACCAACGAATGATGTTGGAAGTTCAGGGGCTGTAAGCGGAGCCACGTCAGACATTGAAGCTGCTGTTTCAGAAGCGGTTGAATACCGACCCATTTTGTCTTTCAGTATTTTACTGTCAGCCTTAGATAAATCCCTTGATTTCTCTGCTGCCATTTTTGCCATAGCTGCTTCATTTTCTATTCTAGACTGAGCGCCCTTAAGAAAAGAAAGGACATCTTCTCTTGATGTCCCCATGGCCCCGAGAACACGATCTTCAACATTAATTTTTCCAGTTATTTCTACCGGATCAATACCTGTCAGCTGTCTAAATCTGGTCGGATTGTTATCTAACATGTCAGCCATTGAGTTTATGTCGTTGAAAAACATTTCCTGTAATCCTTTTGCGCTCAACTTACCCTTCACCAGACTACTTGCTTTTTTCACTGACGTGTAATAACCAGGCTTATAAACAGGTAGTCCCATCATAGCTCCCATGAAAAAGTTTCCTATATTAGCAACAACATGAGAACCAACGTTCATTGGGACCTTTGCTGCTTTGGATAAAGAAATATATGAAGAATAACCGTCCAAGATTTTCTCAAGTGGTTTAAGATCTTTTATCTTATTATATGAGTTCCAAGTATCAACAAGTTGATTTGCCTCCTTTTCTACAAACTGGACAGCATCAACCCCAGGGCCTAGTCTTCTATTTAAAATATCATCAACTGTCGTAGATTTTAGCTTATCAATCACATTGTCATACCACTTTACACCAGTTTTTCCTGGGGCAACGGCTTCATACACTTTGTCCAAATGTTTTAGATTGTAGTCTTCTGCAGCTGTTTCTAGAAGGGATATCGCATTTTCTTTATTATCAAAAACCTTAACTCCATTTTTAAAAGTGTCAGTAAGCACTCCGTCAGCATCTTTTACGGCGACCTTCATCACTTCTCCTGTCTTATCAGCTATTGAGGTTCCCTCTTTCATGGCTTTCAATCCCTCATCAATTGTTTTAAACTGCGCTCCATTTTCACTTCTAACAAGCATAACCCCCTTATCTTTCGCGAGCTTTGTTATCTTGTCTTTTAAATCAGCAACGTCATCAGCCTCTTTTGTCGAATACTTAAAGAAGTCAATGAATTTTTCCCCTTTCTCTCCTGGTAAGACTTTTTTAATTGTATTTTCCGCAAAATTAGAAACCGTCTGTGAAGTTGGGGCAATTCCAAATCCTATTCCTTTCCCTATTCTGTCATAAACATCAGTTCCAACAACTGAATCAAATTTATCAGCTGATTTTATTGCTCTCTCGCCAACCTTATCTGTTGCTTTTACAAACTTATCACTCCCTTTAATAAGGGTATTCCTATACTTATCCATAAACGAAAGAGGAATTCCCTCTTCAGCAACCTTGGGTGCAACGTTCGAAATTTTCCTGACAAGAGGAACAAAACCCATAGCTGATGCGGCTTTTCTCTCTACCCCCGATTCTATTGCAGAGGTAACTCCTTTTAGTGCCCCTTTTGCCCCATCGCGTACTGCGCCCTTTATGAGCCCTGTCCCCGCCCTTGGAATTAAGGCTCCAACACCAGCTGTTGCCCAGTTTACCGGATCTAACATAACATCAAGAGCAAACCCAAGAGGTATTTGAACAGCCCTGTTATTTACCCCCAACTGCTTCAAAACATCACCAGAGGATAACCCAGTCTTCATGGCATTATTGACATTGTCAGCAAGGCTGCTTCTTGTTCCCTTTCCGAGTGCATATTGAGCTGTTCCAACAACAGCGTTCATTGGTAGACTAAGAGCCTTCAGTACCTTAACAACAGCACCGTCAGGTGGAGACTGGTTATCTCCACCAGTGGTGTCGTTCCCATACCAACTGTTTCTTATCCCCTTGCTTCTTAGGTCAGAAATTTGCTGATTTACAGAACTTAATTGAGAATCTAAACTAACATCACTCTTTGATGGAGCTGTGTTGGGAGCATATGCAGTTGTAGAACTCCCCAAACTAGATTGGAGACTTTTTGCCTTTTTCTGTAGTTCTTCAATGGTTGCCATACGTCAATATTATATCATAGTCCTTCGTTTTCTAAACCGCCGAATTCCTTAAAATAATCTTTTACCTTTGAGCTTGGATAAAATTTTACCGTAGGTTTAGGGGGAATTATTATCTCAGTACCTGTATTGACATTAATTGATCTTCTAGATTTGTGTATGCGCAGAGCAAACTTCCCCCAGTCGGGGAGGAATACCTCTTGATTTGTTTTTAGTTCTTGTGAAATAGTTCTAATCAATGCATAGTAGATATCCTTTACGGCTCCGATATCCATAACACCAGCATTGATTGCGACATTTTTCCACAATTGTTCAGGTTTTATGCTTTTCATATTTTTCTTATGTTAATAGACATGTCAAACCCTGTTTTACTCATCCAAACAAATAATGTTTTTACACTTGGAATAATATCGCCACTCTCAACTCTTGATATGTACGGCTGTGATGTTCCCATATCAGAAGATAATTCCTTTTGTGTTTTTTTACTTCTTTTCCTTGCCTCTTTTGCCACTGTCGAAATATTCCTTCTAAAATCATCATATCTTTCTATGTTTTCACTGCCCATTGTTGAGATTAATGTTTCTATTCTACTCATGTCTAATTATTTTTACCCCTGATAACTTCACTGCTTTTTTCCATGTTCCAAACCTTTCTATATACTCCTTTCTGTATGGGAACAACCCTCTACGTGAATCAGAAAAGCTAGGAAGACGTTTTTCTCTTTTTACAAAATCAACAATCAATTTCAAAAACTGCTTATCTGTAAACTCAAAATTATCTGAAAACTTATATGCTGTCCTTTCTGTTTGACCAGGTTTTCTTGCCTTAATACCCGCTATCTTGCAGGACTCTTGATATGACCCGAAAGTCTTACATAGTGCAGCGATAAAAGGAACGCTTTTTGAATATGGAGTTCGGCCCTCCTCTCTCGCTTGCTTCTGCAGTCTTTCTATCAACTGAGCAGGACATGTATTTCGAAGATTTTTCTTTTCAGCATTTAATCGCTTTAATGTCTCACTTATTTTTGCTCTAACTTCTTTGCTCTTTTTGCCTCCGGGTCTAAGATTGGCCTTTCTCTTCTTCATGTTTTTTCGAATAAGTTTTTCTCTTGTTGACTCATTAATCAAAGCTGTTGATTGATTCAACCCCACCATCTCTTTATAATCATATGCCGTTATCTGGTGAGATGGACCGATATGTCGTCCAAGATTTGCAAACCATTCACCGCATATATGGCATTGTATTTTGTCTGACTCTCCGTCGAAGATAATGGCGCCAACATAACCAAAACCGTCACGATATTCCATAAGTGGTTCCTTATAGTTATAAAACGTAATATTCCCTGATGGGGCATCTTCATATTCTATTTCATATTCAACATTTCTATTTTTTCTTTTTTGTTTGTTTTTCATTTCTCTTAAAATTATTTTTTAACCTATCCAATGTCTGCTGACTTCTAATGTACGGGATACTCTCACCCTTCTTAAGCCAGAACTTCTTACCTTTCTTTAGATTTTCTATTGTGCCATTCTCTCTTGTTTTTTCTGCCTTATGTTGGCGCAAATCTTCTGGCAACTGACCTCTCTTCACATCAAAACCGTACTCCTCGCGGTACTCTCTTGCTGTCATTCCATGTCTCTGCGTTATGTGTGACCCGACCTGTCTATATGAACGACCGCAAACCTCACACTTGATTTTGTTCTTTTTTGTTGCGATGTTTTTTCTGTACCACCTCTCTCTTTGATACAGATTTGACTTCTCCCTTATTCTTTTGTAATAACAAGATGTGCGGCATTTTTTATTACAGTACCTCTGACTATTACTTGTTCTTTCAACTTCTTTTTTACACCCTTCACATTTCATTTTCATAATCTTTAATCACCCTTACAATTTAATATCTGCTTCAACTTATGTTCGACACCAACAAGTTCTTTTGCGTACTCTATCGTTTGGTCTATATCCTTATATGCTCCTGGTATTTCATCAATAAGGACTTTCGATTTTCGATATTCAATTCCGTTCATTGACTCATCAAGATCTTTTTCGGTAAATATCTCCCTGGCCTTTGTTCGACTCATTCTTCTTCCTGCGCCATGTGGGGCTGAACAAAAAGATGTTTCTTCCCCCTTTCCAATAACAATATAACTTCTTGTTCCCATAGACCCAGGGATCATAGCCTTCTTCCCTTCAGATGCTTCTATTGCCCCTTTTCTTGTTATCCATGCCCTTCCTCCCATATGGTCCTCTACCTGTGTGAAGTTATGGTGTGAATTTATTCTTTCGATCTCAAATTCTTCCTGATGCCCGTTCTCTCCGAAGAACGCATAACTAACATCTTTCAAAACTCTGTCCATCATTTCTTCCCTGTTAAGCATTGCAAATCTCTGTGACCATTTTAGATCCTTCATGTAATTATCAAACTCAACGTGCCCTTCTGGAATATATGCAAGGTCATCGTTAGGCAAACTTACAAACATGTCCTTGCATATCTTCTGTGCAATTTTAATATAGGTGTTCCCAACTTTGTTTCCGACACCTCTAGATCCAGAATGAAGAGTCACCCACATTGATCCTTCCTCGTCGTAACATATTTCTATAAAGTGATTTCCTCCACCAAGTGTTCCTAGTTGATTCTGCCAATTACCACGAACTCTATCTGTATGTTCTAGCACCTCAAGTTCATCTATTCTTTTCTGAGCAGACTCGCTTATTTTGTTATTGTACTTACCTGCACTCATTGGCACAGACCTCTCAATCGAATGACGTAATGCCGGGATGTCAACTAGCTCTTTGTAGTTAAGATTTGTTTTAACAGCAATCATTCCACACCCGATATCTACTCCAACTGCGGCTGGAATAATCGCTCCCTGCGTTGCTATAACAGTACCCACCGTTGACCCCTTCCCGTAATGACAGTCTGGCATTACTGCAACATGTCTAAAAATAAAAGGCATTGATGATGTTTCTTTTATTTGATCCTGAGCTTCTTTTTCTATCTCATCCCATGGGATGAATGTTTTTATTTTATCCATTTTATATGTGACACGACGTTCCTATAAACTTCAGCAACGACGCTATTAATATCCCCCATGTTAATAATCCTACTACGGCTGCTATTTTCATATCCATATTAGTAAACATTTTTAGTTTTCTTACAAACTGAACAGATATAGTACCTACCGATATTTCTTCCAAAGCTTCTAATTGACCCGTAATTTGATTCTATCCCAAGTTCTTTCATCGCTTTGGTTTTCTTTTCAATATAAACATCTATCGCAGTCTCCATCTCTTCTTCTATCCTGTAATATTCTTCTGCCACTTCTATCCCGAGAAGGCTGTTTCTTGTGTGAATATAGGGCGGAAGCGTAAGTATAAAATCATGCTCCCTGCCGCCCTTACAGGTTTTGCGTTTTGCAAATTTATTTTTTATAACATCTTCTTCGACCCACTTCTTTGTTTCTCTGTCGTATTTTTTCATTTTAATTCCTTTAATTTTTTATCTTATTAACTGGTATCATTTCCCCATTAATATCAACCTTACATCCTCCGATAGTAGTGTAGCCTAACGAGTAACCAGCTGAGTATTTTTCGTAGCAGGTATTTTTATCTACAAAGATATATGCTGCTATCGCAAAGCTGATAATTACTACAATAATCCCTATTACAAAATTTAAATTTTTCATTATTCTTTATTTATTAATTTCTCTTGCTCCTCTATGCGGGAAAGGAGGTCTTGCATTGCTATCCTATACTCAACAACATAACACTCTTTGTTTCTCTCCTCCGCCCATTTCTTTATGTCTTGGAGGGTGGAGAGTTTTTGCTCAGTAAACTTGCGAATTAATTTATTTGTAAGGTGTTCTGATATTTGCCCGTCTAGGCATATTTCTGCTATCTCCTCATTCTCCTTATGTGTTTGAGTTAAATCTATGTGTTGGCAAGTTGTACCACAGTAACACTCTAAACCATAAACAGGATTGCCCGCTGTATCGTGGTTAATAATTATTTTTTTGCATTTCTCCTTATGTGGTGTGGTCATAGCTTTTGCAAATTCATCTTCTTCGGGGCATTTGCCATTGTCTTTGCTGGGGCAATACTTACTCAAGCAAATTGGGCAAGGTACTATATTGTTTCCATCATTGTCATAGTCTTGTGTGTTCATAGGGGATTAGTTAGATTTTAATTCATTTATATATTCCCTTGCTTCTTCTTCCGATAATCCCTTTGTTCGTAAAAAAGCATAGACTTTTCGGACTCTTATGTCAGGATGTATGTTTTTAATCGTCTCATCAATAGTAGGGAATATGGCTTCAAATTGTGGCGAAAAAAGTTCTTTTTGTGTGTTCATAGGTGGTTAGTTATTTTCTGAAATAAACTCTTTCAACGGGGACTAATCCTGCTTTGTTATTCTTCTTTAGTTAATAATAATCTTCTAAATCCATTATTGGTAATTTTCCACCCCATTTATCTTTTCTGTTCCATCTGAATATCAGGGCTTTGTTTTGGGTAGTTTCAGGTGTTATCATTTCTTGCATTGGTTCTTTAATCATTGAAACTAAAGACATTTTAGGGCGTAATGGCACTTTGAACTCTGTCATCACTAGCCTTTCAGGTATATCTATAGTTTTACTTGTTATCCCCCCTGTTATTCTTAAAATTACTTTCATATTTATTCTTTTAACTTATTAACTGCTGATATATCCTGTCTCGCTTGGTTATATCCTGCACAAAATTCTCTAGCCTTTTTTAATTCTCCAAAAGTGGCGTGAGTGCCGTTGTATTCTACTATCCAAGCACCTCGTCTTGTTCTTTTACATATTGCTTTTTCTAATTTCACTTCTTCTAGAACGTAAGCTGTTGTGCGGTCTATGATTTGGTCTATAAAATGTTCAACAGCACTCTCCACTTCAACTTCATTCTTACTTGGTTTTACACTATTTATGTTAAAGCTTTCAAGCAAAGCCCTGTAGTCTTTCTTTATCCCCTCCTTTAGTTGTTGTAAATTGGTCATATTTGTTTTTTTATATAGTTTTCGCGTTTCTTTATAAACATAAATATATCTTCTTTGATTCTGTATTTTTCTGAGTCTGAACACGACCATAGTTCTATCATGTCAATCATTCTTTTTCGTTCATTATCGGATGTGAGATCTATGATTTCTTGTATTCGTCTCCTCACTTCTGATTTTGGCAGGGGCGCTACCCGTGTTAGGTCTCTAACAAAAGTGTCTATTTCTTCTTTTAGTTTTTGTAACATATTATTCTTTAAAGAAATTCTCGTGTAACTCTCCCGAGATATCACAATTAACTTCTTTGTTATTTTCTGGATAATAATTATCTCCTTCACCAATATTGTATTCTTTATCTTCTGGATGTGGCCGAGGCGCCAATATGAAAGCTGGTAATTCACTACACCCATCAAACGCCGCCAACATGCTGAATGCAACCCCCCCTAGTCTATCGACGACTGGTGCGTCTAATTTACCCCAATACTCGACTATTTTGCGTACATGTTCTAGGAAATTATCTCTCACCTCCTCTCTTGTTAATTCTCTTGGTTTTTTCATAATTAATGTAATGAGATTTTGTTTTTTTGTTTTGTTAAATGCCAGTGCGGGCAGAATTCACATTTATACCCCCTTAGCTTTAGATGTAGGTGGGAGTCTCTTTCCGCCTTTGCCTTTGCTTTTTCTTGCGTGTAGCTTAGCTTCATTATCACCGGACACTTGGGAAGACGTTTTGTTGTACGTTTCTTGCGACCTGTTTTCCGTGATTTCGCCTTCGACAAAGGTGATTTTGGATCCGCTTTTAATGTATCTAACCTGACCCGTTTCGATGTTGACGACTTCGATGGCGTGAGGATAGTACGTAGAATTTTGTTTATTCTGTTCCCACAGGCACCCATCAGTGATGATATATACTTCATTGTTCATATTTTTTTTACTTTAATAATTTTCTTTTTTTCCACATTTTCTTAGATCTTTCTGAAGAGGCGCAACTCATGCATCTTGTTGAAACTACAGAAATAAGCTTATTACAATCAATACATCTCTTATTAACTCTCTTCTTATATTTCTTTTGGTACAAATCGACCGACCTCTTTACTCTAGCCCTATTTTTTTGGTTCCATTTCATCTGTATCTCTTTTCTTTTCCCTGGGTTCAGGATGTTAAGAACGGTAGATGTTGAGTACCCCATATATCTTGCTATGTTACGTGGTGTTATAAAATCCTCTGTCATCTCAAAAATGAAATCTCTTTCCTCCTGATCTAGTTTGTGTGACTTTCTGTCATCCCAATTGTTTCTCATATATTGTTATTTTTATCTAAGACTATCTCCTAAAATTTTATTACTTTAATAATTTCAATTCCTCTCTCTTTGCTTGCAAAAACATTTTTATGACTTTGTCTGAAGAATTTTCTCCATCCAAGACTCTACTTGTCCCTGTATTAAGATCTTTCATGGCGGACACAAAGCCTTCTAATTCCATTATATTCTTTTCGATTATATCCCTCTCAAACATAATCAAGGTCTTTTCTAGCCATTCAGTTTGATTCTCATCCCCGTCAAAACCCTGTGTTCCTGACCTTATGGCCTGCAGCACCTCTACATTAGCAGCAAACTTTGATGCGGGATGATTCTGAAAATCCTCTATTATCTTTTTTCTATTCATATATTATTATTTTTTTATACTAAACTAGTAATATATCTACTATATCACTTGACAAGTAAATTGCAAGGGGTAAACTGTGGATAGCTCATTGACATCCCTTTAAGAAGCAATAAGTCCCCAAAGGGGCACGAAGTCTTCACAACAATAAATATGTCAACACAATCAATTAACTACACATTCAGTGACAATGGTGACCACCGAATGGATATCATAGTAAATGGATCTCCAGTCAAGGAATACCTTCACGAAGATCAAAGATACATAGAGGGGAAAAAAGACACCCCATTCACCATAAGATTGAGAAACGATACAAACAAAAGAGCCCTATACGTTCTCACCGTGGATGGTATATCTGTAATATCAGGTAAAGAAGGTTCATATAACTCAAAAGGATACATCATACCACCCCGTGATTCAATCAAAATTAAGGGCTGGCGCACGTCAGACGACAGTGTGGCACAATTCCTATTTACAGATGGTAAAGACAGCTACGGGGCAAAAATAGGCCAATCAGACAACCTAGGAGTCATAGGATGCGCAGTATTCAACGAAAAACCTAAACACACCGCGAGGATCACTTACGGCAACAGCTACTGGCCAATATTCGAGAGCGACCACGATTTCTTTAAAGACACAATTCCATATGACACAGTGACCTCAGCAATGAACTCAGGCGCAGGTGGGGGGAGCAAAGACGTCTTTGGATCCTCAGGAGGCAACGGAACAGGAGGAGCAGATGGCTTAAGTGTCACCTATACTACAGCCAGCACCTACAGCGTTTCTTCTCTAGGCACAGGATTCGGAGATGAAACTTACTCGCCAGCAATCACAGCTAATTTCGACCGAGAAGATGACCCCACCAGCGTAATGACGATATATTACGACACTCGCAAGAACCTAGAAGCAAAAGGAGTCAAATTCGTAACTCCTGTATACATAGCGCCATCAGCTTTTCCTAAGGACGAAGGTTACTGCAAACCACCTTACGAGTCACACAGCCTGAAGGAATACAAAGTACGCAACAAAAAGAAGTAATTTTTAACAACAGGGATGCAACGAGACGCTAAAACCACCACCTGAAGGGTGGTTTTTCGCTACGTTTTTTCCGTGAAACGTGGGACTTAATGTTGCCGCAACATTTGCGAATGGCTCAGCTAAGCCGTTTAAAAAAATCGTATACCTAATATGTTATGTTTTTTTTGTGAAACATTTTAGTTTTTTGTACCCGTTTTCCCAAAAATTGCGCGAATTTTTTTGGCGGGTCGTTTTTTCAAACGCAAAACACTTCCAAACCACCCTTAACGCGTTACGCGCTATATGTTTAGGGGTTTGGGCGTGAGGTTTGAGGCAGAGCAGCGTGTAAACGAGTTTTGGCGCCGGAAAAGTACAGAATCTTTCGGAGACACGGATGGTAACGTATCCCCCTACCCTGAACTTTTTCTCAGGGAGTCAAATCGACAACCCCCCGTACCCCCGTATCAACGCTGCGCGTTGCTACGTTACGCGTGGCGCCATTGTACGCTCTGTGTCCCCTCGCGCCTCGCGTAACGCTCTGTACGCCCCGTGGTAAAACGTTCAACTATTTTTATGAGTATTGAGTCGACTATGTGTGCTTCGTTGAACACATTGCAATATTTGAACGTTTAGATAGTAGTGGTGACAGTAGTATATTCATTAAGTAATTATATTCATTATGAAATCAGATATTAAGTTGGTAGTAACAGGGATCATTAGTGATCCTATCGACGGATACGTAAAAGTACGAATAGCTCGAGGAATCTTCGACATGCTTCGTGTTATTAAGCCTAAGGTTATCTTCGATACCTTGTCTGACAAAGCTGGCAATGGAGTACGTGTATTCCATTTCGCTAACGCAGACCTATATTCGAAGTACAACACCGAAACTGGTGGAACAACCTACATTATGAAAGAGGCAGACGCTATCGAGTGTAACTCAGGTGAAGAAGTCAATCTTGAGTTCGACGCATCCCTGTTTGAGAATGTACAAACTAACAACTCTTCTGTAGCCACAGCGTAGAGCGAAACTACGTAGAGGGTAGAGGAGGGTTTAGAAGCGAATGTGGATTTATCCGCGTCACGCGTCAGCTCAAGCACCTACACGTGCAATGTACAACGTGCGCCATGCACGACACACGTGTAATCAATGCATTAAGCCAGAGCAACACGCAACGCGTAACGCAAAGCGAGTCAGCAGTATAGCCATAGCTACAAAATAGCCATTCCTACACAAACTGTAAGCCTAGCGTTACGCGTAACGCGCCCCACAAACACCGAGAGCTAATCTATGAATTACATACCGCGTAATTGTAATCATTACCGCTACACATAGTTCATCTATCGTAACGAGGGCAACAAAGCCAGCACAACATGTAATCATCGCAACGCCGTCATTTAAAAGACCAATTGGGAGCTTTTCTGCTCGGATACGCACAGCCATTACAATCCTTGCTTGGTAGCCATTCCTCTCATACAGTGTTAGCTAATATACGTATCGTAAACAACAAAGCTTTATAGCTTAACCTTTATACAATACGTACTAAAAGTATTTACTTCTACATATACATAGTAAAGTTATGTATAGTACTAAAAGTTTCTTTACCCGCATTAGGTTTTATCCTATTAGCAAATCCAGAGACTTTATTAAATCTTTTTCCTCCCTGATAACTAAATACACAATTAAATAAAAGTTCAAATCTCTCGAGTTAATCTCGATTAAGCGCTGTAAATCGTATAAACTTTACACAATCCTTCTTTAATAGAAGATACTTGCTTGATAACGCAAAACAAAAGTTGTCAATACCCCGTCATAAAAGACGGGTTATTTGATAGATATAGACATATCACCAGACACTAGAATAGTCATTAGATATCAGTTGTATCTGTCAAATAGCCCAGCTTTTAGACCTTAATAATAATAAATAACAATATGCCAGTAGCAATAAAAGATGAAAAATCATTTGTATTAGCAGTTACCAATTATAAGAAAGAGGTCAAGAAAGAAAAATACCAACCACTAGAAGTACTACTAGCAAAGATAGCAGAGAAAAAGTAATATGGTATTACTTCTACCACTAGCATTAGCGATAGGTTTATTCTTAAATAGCCTAACAATAGAAATAGCAGTATTAGCAATCTTATTAGTTATAATCTCAAAAAAGATATGGACATCAAATTTCAATCGATAGGTGGAAATAGCTTTCTTACAGCTCGAGTTCGTACAGCAAGAAAAGTGTTCTGGTATTACACAGTAGGAAAAACAAAAAGCATTGCAATAGAAAAAGTATTCGCCTTACTAGAAAGCGATACACAAGTAGCGTAGAGATAAGCAGTTATATTCATTATATTCATTAAAAACTATATATAACTGCTTTTTTTCTGCCAAAGGTAATGGGGCTGACGTTTCGCGTCATGGCGAATAGAGCGGGAAGCGGCTGACTATATATCAGAATTTCATAGCAAGGGCATATCCTCACTGCAATTGAGAGGTATTGAAATTATATAACGCTTCCCGTTCTGAGCACCAAATTAATAAATAAAACAATATGAAAAGAAAATACAAACCATATAAAAAAGAATATGCATGTGATAAATGCAGTGAAAGCCCAGCACGCATCAGCAAAACAAAGGTTGGTAACTTTCAAAAAGTATACTTCTGTATAAGACATAATCTGTGGCAACAATAAACAATATGAACAAAGAAGAATTAAAGAAACTCAATAAAGCGCTAAAACGATCTCAAAAAGGATATTATATAGATAATCCCAAATCAATGGCGCTAATGAAACAAGACATGAAAATAATAGACAAAGCCACCGCCTTCTATGAAGATAGCAAAGAATTTGGAAAATGTGAAAGCTGTGGAATGGAAACCGTACTCGTAGAAGAAAATATGCTATGCGGACCATGCTGTTTTGGAGAAGCAGATACCATTAATGGTAATTGGTAATAAATATGAAAACACAAACATACAAGTGCAAAAACTGCAAAAGAATAGCAACAGACTGGAAGAATAATCCAAAAACTTCATGTCCAAAATGTGAAATCATTTGTGAAGAATGTGGAAACGAAGAATGTAATTGTGACATTTTTAAAAAACAAAAACAAGAAGACGAAGAATACAGAGATTTGCTAGATTATTAAAAACAAAGATATGAAATACACACAGGAAGAATATTCCTATGTAAAAAATGCTTAAAAGCACAAATTAATAAATAATAAATATGCCTACACCAGAGTTTTGGTTCTTATTAGGACTAGGAATGTTCTTTTTTCTTTTATTACTCCCGTTTGCATTATCAGATAAATGGAAAAAAAAAGAATAAAATGAATAACTTAAAATACGTTGTGACTGACGAAAATGACTTCGCGATCTTCACAACACTCACAGAACACCGAAAAATTGGAGATAGCCTATTCGGTAAACCAGTCGGAGCAGGATTCGTTACGCGTGACGAGCAAGGAAACTTCAAATGCTACGGAGAAAGCATCAGCTTGAATCTAAAATCAAGAAAAGAAGACGAAGTCATTATCAACAAAACTATAACAAATTAAAAAAACATGAAGATATACAACATATCAATCGAGCAACCCCTATGTAAAACCTTCCCAGTAGAGGCAGAAAACATAGACGAGGCAATCGATATAGCAAGAGAAAAATACAACAACGAAGAATTCGTACTAGATTCAGACGATATAGGAACTGATGCCCAAATAATGGCACAATCAGAAGATGGAGAAGAATCAACCGAGTGGGAAGATCTATAATTAACAATTAAATAACATGAAACAAATAGCCGGAATACTCCTATTTATATCACCATTTATTACACTTATTAGTATGGCAAATTATCAAGAATACGGAACAGAAGGGCTTATATTGCAGATGAAAGTAATGATATTTATGTTAATAGCCATCCCTATAATGATTCTGGGTCTAAAATTAATCAATGAATAATATGAAAACAGAAACATTATTAGCATTAATAGCCATAGCAGCATTCATAACACTAGCCACAGAAAACTACCCCGCAATAAGCTCAAAAACTTTATTTGTAACATCTGGACTAGTATTATATCTAATCCTATCTTAAATATGGACTACACAAAAATGACAAACGAAGAATTGCAAGAAGAATATGATACCATAGTAGAAGAATGGGATCGCTCAAACACAATACATTCATTGCAAGACTTCGAAGAAATTGTACGAGAATTACAAAATAGAGAAAATCAATAAAGTGAAAAAGAAAATTAAAGAAATCAAAGATTTTGCTAATTCTCTAGGTGTATGCAGAAATTGCATAAGAAACCCAATACAAAAAGGTCGAACAAGATGCGAAAAATGCATAAACCTATCAAGAAATTATCAAGCCAAGATTAGACTGCAACAAGACAGATGTTCACGATGTGGACGGAAGAAAGAAGATGAAAATTATAAGACATGTAAAAAATGTCGTAACCAAAAACATGAATAAATTAATAAACAAACTAAAAGGTACAATGAATCGTACAGAGACAGAGAATGGAGCTCAAACTCTTACGCACTCAGGAAAATCAATAGTAGACTTCTTTGCACTAGCAGGAGCAACAAGAGATAACCCAGAAATAGGAATAGAACTATTCTCTAAAGCCCTAATAGAAAACCCAGAAAAAGCTATTAAAATCCTTTTTTACCTCCGAGATATACGAGGCGGACAAGGAGAAAGAACTCTCTTCAGAAATTGTATTTCTTATTTAAGAGAAAATAAGCCAGAAATAGCTAATACCATAGCAAAATACACCCCAGAATACGGGAGATACGATGATCTTCTATCATTCGAAATAGATACAATAGCGCCAATCATCAAAGAACAGCTAATCCAAGATTTCAAATCAGAGACTCCATCTCTACTCGCAAAGTGGTTACCATCAGAAAATGCTTCATCAAAAGAAACTAAAGCGAAAGCAAGAGAAATAATGAAAGCATTAGGCGCAAGTCCAAGAGAATACAGAAAAACTCTTTCACAACTAAGAAAAAAGATTAAATTAGTGGAACAAAAGATGTCAAGAAAAGAATTCAACGAGATTGAATACAGCAAAGTGCCATCTCAAGCATCACTAAAATACAAGAAAGCTTTCTTTAGGAATGATGAAAATAGATACACAACATATCTAGAATCTGTCAATAAAGGAGAAGAAAAGATAAACACAAGAACTCTTTTCCCACACCAAATATACGAAAGAGCATCAGAAACAGGTTCAGATGAATTATGGAAAAACCTACCAGATTACACAAGAGGTAAAAATGGAATCGTTGTAGCTGACGTTTCAGGTTCAATGCAAGGACGACCAATGTCTGTATCAGTTTCACTAGCATTATACTTCGCAGAAAGAAATCAAGGCGCATTCCATAATCACTTCATTACATTCTCAGAAACACCAGAAATACAAGAAATAAAAGGAGAAACACTAGAAGAAAAGATAAAAATGATTGAAAAAACAGAATGGGGATACAACACAGATCTAAACAAAATATTCACAGTCTTACTAAACACAGCAGTTCAAAACAAAGTATCAGAAAAAGATATGCCAGAGACAATCTACATAATCTCTGATATGCAATTCGATCAAGCCTCACCGACAAGAACTTCCTACGAATTAATTCAAGACCAGTACAAAGAAGCTGGTTATAAAATTCCTAATGTGGTATTCTGGAATGTAGACGCAAGAAACACAAACATACCAACAACAGCAACAGAAAAGGGAGTTACCTTAGTATCAGGATTTTCACCTTCAACATTCAAAATTGCTGTAGAAAACAAAACTCCAGAAGAGGTAGTAGAAGATGTAATAAACAGTGAAAGATACAAAGACATCAAAATAGCATAGAATTAAAACCCACACAGCAAAAATTATAAAATTCAATTTGGTTTGAAAACAAGGGTCTTGCAAAACAAAAAAGGCTCGCACAGCAAAACACAATAAAAAATTATTTGGAATTTTCATCTGAGCCTTGTTAAAACAAATCAATAATGCACTAACAGCAATAAAAATTAATCTGCAAAATTAAAACGTGCATTGCAAGAATCAGCCTCATATGAGGCTGTTTTCTTTAACAAAAAAACAAATGCTAGGTCTAATTAAAATATTATTCATATCTTTTATTACAGGATTAATAGGAACTGCAATAATCATAGAGATAATAGATTGGATACAAAGAAAACCACTACAAAATAACAAAATAAATATGAAATACTTACCGGTCGATGTATGCATTCTTATTGAAAAATTCGACATAAACATACACCCAGAAAACTATTGGTATGAACACAGAACAAAAAATCGATTATACAAATATACAACAAACAAAAAAGAAACAGATACAATAGAAACAAAAAAATATTGTATAGCAATAACCGAAGAAGAATTGTTAAACAACTCAAAAAACATCGCAATAAAAGAAATTGAAGCTGAAAGTCCCAAAACAAACATAGAAAATCCATCAGAAAACACACAAACAATAATAGCAAGAAAAGAAGCAGATATTAAAAGAAAAATAAAAGAAACACTTTACTACGACAGAAACACAAGAAACGAAAAATACCAGAGAACAGAAGACTTTCTATCAAAAAAAATAAGTCAAATAAACCAAAACAAAAGATACTTTCAAAGTGGCCAAGAAGAAACACTAAGATACAAAAAAAGTGTTAATCAACAAATAGAAAGAGATTTCGAAACAGAAATGCTAAGAATAAAAAAAAAAGGCACTAGCCCAGTTATAGCACATCATTCACAAAATCAAAATATAACAAGAGAAGCCATGCAACAAGCATACCGAGCAATGACAGCTAGCGAAGTAAACCGAAACATAAACGGAGAATGGATATATCCACCTAATTTTGAAGATGAGAACTAAACAAAAAAATGACAACAAAAGAAAAACCTAAAAAAAAAGAAAATATATACAGAGGAGTTGTAAAAATAACAAAGTATTATTTTGCGGGAACAATAGCAAAAAACAAAGAAGAGGCCAGAATCTTATTACACAGAAGAACATACTCAGAAAATCCTGAAGAAAACCTAAAGGTGTATCACATAGGAGAAGACGACGAAGAATCTAGAGATTTTGACAATGAAGCAGAAATAATAGACAGCACAATAAAACTAATTAGAACAAGCTATATAAAAACAAAATAACCATGACACCTAGCGATTTTATAAGAGCCGCTATTGAAGGAGGATGGAAAATGACACCAAGAATCCAAGGAGCGATGTCAATGATATCACCGAACAAAGAAATGGCTCTACAAAACACAATCTCATGTCTAGCAATGTTCTACATAGAACTAATTCTATTAGACCCAGAAGCATGGGAAGCTGTAGGAAAAGAGAAAAAGTGGAAAATAGATATGTGCATAAACTGCGGAGAAACAGCAGAAAAATGCAAATGGAAAGAAGATTGTTTCCAAGAAGGTAGCGAAAGCATGTATAAAATGAAAGAAATGATTCCTTTTATACAAGAAAACCAAAAAATAGAAGATTACTTAATGCAAATATAACATGTCAAAAAAAGAAATTAAAAGCGAAATGTTCGTATGCATGTTTGATAAAACAAGATATGAAATAATGTCACTACTAATAAGTGGCGTTCCAGATCTAATCTATCAAGAAATTATTAAAGATACTGATATAAACGAATTCTTCGAAGAAATTAGCAAAAAAGGACACGAAAGAGGATGGTGTTTAGACCCTGAATGCAAAGAGCGCAAAGATTAATAACTAATCTGATGTGCAAATTCTAGGGCTTCAGAATTTTAAAGAGTTCGGAAGTATAAAACCCCACCCAGCGAAACGTAATCAAAGGCAGGTTAAATTAACGAAATGAAAGGGAAATCCTTCGGGAAAAACTGATGTAATAAAAACAGATGTAGCCAAGTTGGCGCACAAAGCAAAAAAGAAAGTCTGATCACTTTCTCAAGTAGCCTAGACAGAAGTAATAAAAGCACATTTCGTTCCTAGTTAAAATTAACGTGGAGCCCTAGAATTTGCACATCAATATTAAACAACAAAAAAATGATAAAAATTAAAAAAGACAAATTAAGATTTCTAACAAAAGTACAATTTGAAAGAATGGCAGGAGAAAACCAAGGACCAATGAAGGCACACGATTTCTTTAAAAAACAAAAAGTAAATCAAGCTGTATTCGTTCCAAAATCAGAATGGCCATACAAATCAAACCCCTCAGCGCATCTTGCTGATATGTCAAAAAGAACAGGTAAAAAATGGACAGAAAGAAAAATCGAAGGAGGATGGCTAGAACTAAGAATAAAATAACAATGAAAAAATTAGTAGCAATAACAAGTTCACAAAACAAAACGCAAGAATTCATAAACTCAGCATATATACGAGCGTTCGACACTGAAAAAACGCTACCAGTTATAATTCCTTGCTTAGTAGAAAAAGAAGGAGAAATGGCAACTGACGAAGAAGAAAAAAACACAAAAAAGAAAGCAGAAGAAATCGCCAAACAATATGATATGTTAGTTTTATCTGGAGGCGTAGATCTAAATCCAACATCATATGGAGAAGAAGTAGATGCATCAAATAGTTTTTCAGAAAACAGAGATACTTTCGAAAAAATACTAGCACTAGAATTCGTTAAACAAGAGAAACCAATATTCGGGATATGTAGAGGATTCCAACTATTAGGACAACTCGCAAATCTAAAAAACTTCAAACAAAGCATCTCATCAATAGAAAGCGGTCACGATGGAAGATACTCAGACATAAGTAATCGAAAGGAATCAATGCATTTTGTTGAAATATTTGGAAAATACAAAGATTTCTTAGAAGAAATATACAAAGAAAGAATAAGAACAGAAAAATACAAAGTAAACTCTTGGCACCACCAAGGATTTACAATACAAGAAGATGGAAAAAAAGTAAGAAGAGAATTATCAGAAGCTGTCAAAGAATATTCAGAAGGAACAGAAATAGAAATAATAATGGCAACACAACACCTTATTGAAGGATTTGAATCAGAAAAACTAAAAATAGTTGCTGTTCAATATCACCCAGAAGAATACAAAGACAGTCCAATCATCAAATATTTCATAGAAAAATATTTGACTAATTAAAAACAATATGTGGGAATGTCCAAATTGCGAGAACGAAGTATGCCAACTTAGATACAGCAGACCTGTTATAGGACACGAATACGGAAACTTCGATCTCCCATCACCTGGCTCAAATGCAAGAGGAAGAGCAATGTCACCAGAAGACATGGATAGTTTGGGAGACTATGAATCAGATAATGAAGAAACAAACTGGGACGGAAGCCCAGAATACGAATGTATGGAATGTGACAGAACTCTTTTTCTTAATGAACTAGTATGGAGAGATTCACCATCACTACCAGAAACTTTGACTGTTTCTGATCAACCAGCAAGACCGGGAGTTACATTTGCGCCAAGTGAAATACAAACAGGAAGAAACGGCATATTAACAGCCGGAGAAGGATGGGAAAGATCAATGGAAGAACCAACTAACATACTAGAAGAAGATGAAGAAGCCAGAGTAAACATCTCAAATAACCAAATAAGTAGTTTATTCTCAAACGAAAGAGGAGATGACACAACCGACACAACAATAATCTGCAAAGAATGCAAACATATCATCATTTGTGATGCAAGAGCAAATGAAGAAGAATATATTGAATGTGAAGAATGCCAAACACTAAACACCAAAAAAGAATACAGACAATTAATAGAACAAAGATTTTATTCAACAAATTAAAAATGACAACAAATAAAAAATTCAATTTTAAACTGGGAGCCGATCCAGAATTTGTATTAACAATACAGAAAAAAAAGATTGATGCACAGAGAACAATGAGTCTTATGTTAAAAAACAAAAAAGACTTTAGCCCATCAAGCCAAGGTTTTGACATAAAACAATTTGGAAACCTAGGATGGGACGGAGCATCATCAACAGCAGAAATTAGACCAAAGCCATCTAACACCCCAGAAGGAGTTGTTAGCAACATAGGAGGAATGTTAAAAGAATTCAGTAAATATAGTAGTTTATGTGACATGTCAACCCTATCAGAGCACAGCGCAGTAGGAGGACATATTCATCTTGAGGTACCAGATGGATATAAAAGAATAGACGGAGCATTAAAAAACACAATACAAAGACGATTATCTTCTTTCTATCTACCAATCCTAATTACAGAAAACAAAACAAATCTAAGCCTTCGAACAAAACAAGGATATGGAAAAATCAATGACATGAGATTAGAAGAAAAATTCACTCACCAAAATGGAAACCCAGGATACACAATAGAATTCAGATGCCCATCAGCAGAATGGTTAACAACACCAAAAATTGCAAACGCAACACTTGCATATATGGGAGTCGTATATCACGAAATAATGTTCAAACCAGAGACATTCAAAAAGTGTCATGACATTCTAATTAAAAGTGACAAACAAGGAGATGCACTACAAACACTAGCTCTAATGGAATTCAAATCATTGACAAAAACATTGATTAAAGACATTAAAAAAGAAATCCAAAAATTCGAAATGTACGATGCTTTCAAAGAAGAAATAGAATATATCTTTAATGCGAAACAGGTAGTTAAAGACAAAGAGAAAGCAGAATACAATATTGCACTAGGTTGGGAATTCAAAAATTCAAAAATACCAACAAAAAGAGAACTAACAACATCAACCAAAAAAGAAAAAGTAAAAAAGACAGAAATTGATATCGATTCTATTAAAGGAGCAATCAGTGTATTCTACAATCAAGACGAAAACGTAGGAATATTCTCAGATATTCTAAAAGACAAGATAGCAACTCATAATTGGAAAATAAAAAACAATTACTACATCTTTGGAATGAGAAAAGGAATAGAGAAAATAATCGCAAGAAACACAAAGGGACACCTACTAATAGGAAATTCAGTGATAAAAACACGATTAGACGAAGACTCAGCAAAAACACTATTCAAAAAGATGGAAAATAAATTTGCACAAACAGTAGGAATTCCAAGAAACGCATCTTTAAACTTCATCACAGGAAAAATTGAAGACGCAAGAGAAAAAACAATTCTTATAGGTATTCCATATGAAATGAGAACAAATCCAAAAACAAAAGAATTTATGGAAATAATCTGGAATCTAGAAAAAGGAAAAATTGAAAAAGCAAAAAGACTAATCAACGATACAAACCTACCACTTGCAAGACAAGGAAAGGTATACAAAGTATTAACAAGACAGGTCGAACAAAAAGAAGAAGTAGTGATAGATGAAGGATCAATAAGCCTAAATAATCACAAAAATGCAATCGAAAATACAATCGAAGAATTATCTCACGAAGAAGATCAAGAGGTAACATCTTACGTATTCTAATAACTAAAAATATGAAACAATGTGCGGACTAATAGGAGAATTCAACACTAAAACAAGCAAATCACAAAAAGGAAAAGACGCAAATGATTTCGTAATGAACCAATACCAAGACCAATATACGAGAGGAACAAGAGGTTTTGGAATAATACGAATAAACGAAAAAGGAAAAATAGAGACAGATAGAGCAACACAAGAAACAAAATTCTTAATCGATCTGACTCTTAAAAAGGCACCAATGATATTAGCGCATCACAGACAGCCAACATCAACAGATAACAAGATGAGACAGACTCACCCAATGTTCGTATCAAACAAAATCCTAAAGAAAGATTATCTCTTTATGCACAACGGAGTTGTAACCGGAATAACAGATATAAAGAAAAAACACGAAGAACTAGGATTCAAATACACAACAGAATGTGAACCAACATACACAGGAGAGTCAATTAAATGGAACGATACAGAAACACTAGCAATAGAGATGGTTCTATTTTTAGAAGGTAAAACAAAAGAAATAGAAACAACAAACAGAGCCGCATTTCTAATTGTCCAAATAAACAAAAAAACACAAAAAGCAGAAAAAGTATATTTCGGACAACACCAAAACGGAGATCTAAATATGGACAAGAAAAGCGGAACAATGAAGATATCAAGTGAAGGGATTGGAGAACAAGTAGAAGGAGAAAAACTATTCTCTTTCAACATCGGAGATAATAAAATGAAATTATCAAATATTGATCTAATATACAAAGAAGAAGAAAAAATAGTTACTAAGACAGAAACAGAAAAATCAAATTACACAGGAAACAATCTTCTTACAAATATTAAATCAAAAAAAGACAAAGACGAGGTCGAAATAGAAAATATGAGATCATGGGCACTACAAATGGATATGGAAAATGGAGGAACAGGAGAGACAGACGACGTAGACGACAAATATGTAGACAGAATAAGAACAGATTTTAGTGACAAAATAATAGCAGGAGGAACATCTCTAGAAATCATCGAAAAAACATATGCAGAAATGGAAGACCAAATTGACAAAGCTTCAGAAATAATCAGAGAATTCAGAGAAAAAATAATGCTAGATAAATACACAACGAAGGGAAAACTCCTAAACAAACTAGCAAAAATTGCAGACGCCATGCTCGCAATAGTAGACGAAGGAGAAATAGAATTCGACACAATAAGAGAACAAGAAATAGAGGAAGAAGAAGATGCCATAGAAGATGCAGGAATAGAAGAAGCATACTCAAGATACGGATACGATACAAATAAGGTAAGGGCGGGATACAAACTATCAGAACACGGATTCAGAGGACATATAAGTAAATATGGCCATGATGGAGTAAACGACTTCTAAAATGTATCCAACAAAAGAAGAAATTCTTAAAAAAAGACCTGCAATCAGAACAGACACAATAAATGTAATAAAAAAATGGAAATCAAAAAACTACAAAGGATGGAAAGATATTAAAAAAAGTGAAAAAAACAAAAGATTAAAAAAACTAATCAAATTAATATCAAAAGCTGAAAAGAAACCATCTCCAAAAATAAAATTTAGAGATATAGCCGCTTATAATCCAAAAAAGAAAACCATTATATTACAAACAAAAAAACCAAGCATAGTATCCACATTACATGAGTTAGGTCACCATATATTCGGCGCCAAAGAACTCACAACATGTAGATGGTCAATCTGGATATTCAAAGAAGTATTCACAAGAAGTTATGCACAACTATCGTGGGAAGGTCATTTATTAATTAAAAAATAAAAAACCATGAAAAACAAGGTAAATTCACCTTGAAAAGGTCGATAAGATTAATAATAACAAAAAAATGCAATTAAAAATACCGCCAGGATGCGAGATCATCAAAACAGATGACAATCAAATAAGAATCAAAATATGTAACACAAAGTTTTGGGTTATAGGAGAGAAAAACAAAAAAAGAAAATGGAACATGTACTTGGTGGATCCTTACACAAACTATAAAGAATTAATCTCAAAAGATAATTCAACAGAAAGTTTTGCAAGATTTTCAAGTATTGTATTAAAAACCCCATTTCCTTTAGAATGGAGAAAGAAAGAACCTTCAAATAAACAGGTTAAAAGATATATTAAAAAAATAACAAAATAAAAAAATGAGTAATAAAACAAACAAAACAGTAGACATAGAATCAGCAC
>Ga0210043_1000091_pt1 | contig 98732 bp, 129 predicted proteins | sample CryGeymet201501t_FD_183990 | JGI IMG/M metagenome (GOLD analysis project Ga0210043, IMG submission 183990) | Groundwater microbial communities from Crystal Geyser aquifers in Utah, USA - Crystal Geyser metaG 2015-01t (SPAdes) (version 2) | ecosystem: Environmental > Aquatic > Deep subsurface >... | reverse complement strand
ATCGTCTTCTTCTTCATCGTCTTCTTCTTCATCGTCTTCTTCTTCATCGTCTTCTTCTTCATCGTCTTCTTCTTCATCGTCTTCTTCTTCATCGTCTTCATCTTCTTCATCGTCTTCATCTTCTTCATCGTCTTCATCTTCTTCTTCATCGTCTTCATCTTCTTCTTCATCGTCTTCATCTTCTTCTTCATCGTCTTCATCTTCTTCTTCATCGTCTTCTTCTTCATCATCGTCTTCTTCTTCATCGTCTTCATCTTCTTCTTCATCGTCTTCATCTTCTTCTTCTTCAAGCGTTGTTCCACAATAAGGACAAGCATCTTCTGAAATTAAAATATTAGAACCACATTCAGGGCAACCACCCCAACTTTCACTATCCATTCCTTCTTTTGCAACAAGCTTTCTTATATCAGCTTCAATTGCAAGCATTTCAGGATGAAGTGCCAATGCTTTACTGGAAAGTTTGAACATAAAATCCATTAAGTTCAAATCGTCACCAGTTGGAACTTCAACCCCGTGCTTTTCACAAAACTTTTTCAATGCTGAAAAAAGTTTATCGTAGTTGGGTTGTGCTTTTGCTTTCTGTTTTTTTGCCTTAGCCATTTTGCTATCCTCCATTTTTTTGTTTTTGTAGCACACTAACATTAGTAAAATTTTTCAAAATATTATTACCCTTTTTTCTTAATGACTCAATTTTTGTGTCCCACAAGTAATCAACTGATGGTGTTGGTTTTTTTCCAAACTTCTTTTTCAATTCCTTGTCATAGTCACGTTCGGCCCGCCCCTTTTGCTGGTTGAACCTTTCAAGATTCCCACCAGTGGGTGTTGTGACAATAACGTGGTCAACTGTCTTAATTGAAAGACCAACATCACCTTTTTGTGTTGCCACTATCACGTCAATACTCTTTTCAGTGCCCAATCTTTTCACTTCAAAGAATTCTTTGTCATCATCATATTTAGAAGCAAATTCTTTCCAAGATTCTTTCCAGTCATCAGCATCATCAACATCAGACTTGGTAAACTTACCAACCAACAACTTCACCTTCAAATTTTCTTTTTGCAATTGTTCTAATAAATACAACGCTTGGAACTTTCTTTCAACTAAAATCAAAACTAATTTTTTCTTACTTGTCTTTTGCAATGTGCGTTTAATAATTATTTTATTTCTTGACTTGTCACGGGCCATGTCATTCAAAAGTTCTGGTGTGCGTTTATTGAATTCATAAGAATCATTTTCATATTTTGTTGGAACAAGATTGATTCGTGCTTTTTTTCTGGAACCAATATCGTTGTCTTCAATGACGTGAATTAGTTTTCCAAAAGCATCATAAATTAAAAACTCTTTTCCATCTTTTCTTTTTTCATTTGCTGAAAGCCCAATTCTTATTTTTGCTGGTGAATCATTTATGACAGCGTTGAATGTGTTGGCCGCATATCTTTGAACTTCATCAGCAACAAGAACACCACAATGCTGAAAAAAGAAATCACGGTGTTCTTTATTCCAAAGACTTTGTTGCATACAAACATTTAGTTTTCCTAATTTTCTTTTTGCAAACTTACCACCAACACCACCAATGTCTTTTGGTGAAAGATTCAATAAATCACTTCTGACAGCTTCTTCCACCCATTGCTTTTGATGGTCTTTGTTCCAAACAACAACCATTCCAACTTTTTTTGCTTTTGCAATTATTTCTAAACCTATGACTGACTTTCCACTAGAACAAGGGCCGCGCACAATTCCTTGTTGCTTTTCAAGTGAAGCTTCAACAGCTGGCACTTGTTCTTTTCTTAGGTTTGTTTTTGATTTGAATTCAACATCATCACCGTCAACACGCTTGTCAATCAACTTAACTGAATGACCAAACATTTTCAAAACTTTTTTCACCCTGGCCAAACAACCACGTGAAAAATAAATTCTTGAACCTTTCAAATCAAAGGAAAAATATTCTTGCGGTTCATTTGTGTTGGGAATTCCAATTCTTTCATTGCGAACATAGACAGGGTTTGTGTGTGTGAATTCTTCTTTCAATAATTTTATACAAGCTTTGTCTTTCAACTTTTTGTGATTGAAAGAAATGCGTGAATCAATTCTGATTTTTACCTTCACCAAAACCCCTAGTTCTAATTTACTTTTGCAATTGCAAAAGTTCTTTCAAGGGAAGGTCAGCATTGACTAAAATGAAATTACCATTTGGTTGAAGTAAGTGGTCACTGGCAATAATAACTTTTTCAAGTTTTTGTTCAGGTGTCCCGTTTCTAAAAACTTCAACACAATCATCAGCTGAAAGTAACATGGCAAGGTTGCCTGTAAATTCCTTGATTGATGGGTGAATGATTTTAGCTTCACTGGTCATGTGCTTTTTGTCCTTCCAAATTTTCTGTGCCTGAATAGCATCGGAAAAAAGTTTTTGATTGTCAAATTAAAAATCATTAAAATCTTCACGCATTGCTTCAAGTGTTGAATCATCAATGGAAATAAATTCATCAAACGTCAACCATTCCCAACCTGTGAAGACAAAAAGTTCACTTGAAGTTTTGGAAGTGGCATAAACCAAACCATCAGTTCCAAGATGAATGTTGAAATTTTTTCTGTCAAAGTTGACTGACATGAAGTTTTCATCCTTGAAAATTTGTTTGTAAAAACAGTTTACCATTTTCTGAAAAGAAAGGAATTGAAAACTGTTTTTGTCAGGTGAAAACTTTTCATGCTGAAAAACATGAAGTTGAAAAGTTTGTGTTTCATGTTTCAGAAAACTGGAACCAAAAAAGAAAAAATGCAATGTGACCTTTACGGTCACTAAACTTATTACTTTCATAACTTCATTTTCTTTCTTATATTTCAATACTTATATTTCAATACTTAGGGGGGGCATTTTCTGACATAGCAAATTACCAAAAAGTGACATAGCAAATTACCAAAAAGTGACATAGCAAATTACCAAAAAGTGACATAGCAAAACATAATTCCTGTGTCACTTTATGACATAGCAAAAACATAAAGCTATGTTTGTAAACTTACAATTCCTGTGTCACTTTATGACATAGGAAACTTAAAAAGCTATGTTTTGCAATGTCACTTTCTGACATAGGAAACTTAAAAAGCTATGTTTTTTTTGGTTTCTTTTTCTTGTTTCTTGCTTGCTTTCTTAAAAGTTTTTCATGTTTTACATCAAGAACTTTGTACTTCACAAACTTAATTGTTCTTGTTCCCAGTGAACCTTCACCTTGAAAGTTTTTGAAGCCCGAAACTGGTGTCAAAACACTTTTTCCTTCATCGTCTTTCACTATAATAAAATAGTTTGGTTCCAACATTTTAAGGTCAACAAGTTTTTTCAGCGTCCTTTTTGTATTACGTTCCTGAAATCCTAATTCATTCACCAAGTGATGAATTTGAACCATGGAAAGCTGTCTTTGACCTTTTGAGTTAAGAAAGGCCCCATCCCTTATTAGTGTGTAGAAAAATGCTTCCTTGAAAGACAATTTCCCAGCTGAAATGAGTTTGGCCAAGGCTTTTGAATTGATGACTGTTCTTTCATTAGGTGTCAGTTTCATAGTTCACCACCAACTGTAAAATTCTTTTCCAGAATAGTGATGTAAGTGTGTTTTATTGCCCTAATTCCCATTTGAAGTGCGGCCTTATGACCTTCAACATGAACTTCACAACCATCTTTTTTGAAAACGTAAGTTTGAATCACAAGCCCTTTGCTTTCAAGTTGTCTGATATGAAACCTAAAAGCTGGGTCTTTAAGTTTGAAATGTTTTCTTATAACTTCATAGGGAAGTTCGCAAATCAGCTTTCCTTCCACACTTTGTGTCGTTGAATTCAACAACAAGAATTCAAAAACTTTTCCTGTTTGAAGTGAAATCACCCTGTCAAAAACAAGGCCTTTCACAATGTCTAAAATTGCATTGACGTTCACACGTTCACCTTCACCTTTTTTGCGTTCAAATTGATTTTTACATAAAAACTTTATTGATGAAACAACAAAATGTAAAGCGTGAAAAAGTAACACAGTGTATTATTTTTAAGTGTTGAATGTGCTTGATTTTTAAGGGAAAATAAAGGTGGTGTGGGTGCTTTATTCAAGGATGAATCATTGCACAGGAATCATGGAAGATGAACGGCCCCCACACCACCTTTCAAGGAAGTCATTCAATTACCGTATTTTACCAACAATTTCAACACTTTTCACTAGGTCTTTTTTACCGCATTTTTTTATGTTATACTATGTTATACGATGAAAAACATCATCGTTTGATGGTTGATGGTGAAGGAAAAAAACATGAAAAAGAAAACTCAAAAGAAGCGTTCCAAGATTATTGTTGAAACTGATGGTGCAAAAGATTCCATTCAAGCTTTCAGGTGTGACAAGACTTTAAGGGAAGAACTGGAAAGGCAACCTAATAAGTCTGAATTCATCGTGAAGGCCCTTTGGAAAGCACTTCAAGAACAGTGCCCACACTGTGGTGGAACTGGCCTAAAATAGGGCCTTATTTGGCCCGTTTTAAGCTTCTAGGGGCATGACCTTACTGGTAAACCGTGAACCCAGTTGGTGGCCTTAAACTGGTTTTAAGAAGCCTAAAAACCAGCTTATTTATAAGTCATTGAAATGATTCAAAATCATCATTTTTCTTGATGCGCCACTTCTTTTTTGTTGCTTTCATTACTACATTGTAGTAAACTATATTCAAGAAACAAACAAAGGGGAACACATGAACTTTCAAACTTGGCTTAACACATTCATTGAAGAAAAAGGAATCAACCTTGACGCTCAATTTGAAGTTGAAGGTGCTTCTGGAACAAACTTCTTCACATACGGTGTGATTGTTGAACACATGATGATTGCCCCAAAAACTGAACAGGCACAAATTAAAAACGTAATTGTTCAAATTGATTTCAGAAACGGTGATGTTCTTGATTTTTTCAGACACTTAGGAAAGGCCCTTGCAAGATAAGCAAGGGTTTTTCTTTTTAGAATATTAGTGATAAGTAAACTTTTTGATGGTGGTGGTTTATGGAAAAATTTGAATTGAAAATTTTGAAGGTTGAAACAAAGGTTGAAGAAAACCGTTTTGAACAGCCACACGATGTTGGCAACAGTGGAATTTTCACAACCCCAAAACAATTTGTTGTTTCTTTTGAGTGTGAAACTGTTGGGCCAGGCTATGACTTCAAACCTGAAAAAGTTTATTTCACGCACCGTTTTGATTTTAGTGAATTGATGTCAAAAGCTGGTGGTTGTTATTCTTGCCGAAAAGAAAGTGAATTTGTTCTTTTTATTCAAGGTAAGCGTGAACAACACATTGGTAGTTTACGTGCTGATGAAACTTATTTTACTTGTTACGGTCAATTTGTTTCAAAGTTTCAAGAAGGTGAAAGAATTTTCGTGAAGGCATCAGCTGAAAGAAAAACTTCCAAAGCTGGCAATGAATACATTCAACTTAAAAGAGTGAAACTTGACCGTGAAAAATGCTTTCACTCTTTTTCAGCATAAAGGAAAGGTGTTCAATTAAGAACACCCTTCCAGAAATCTTTTTCTTCTTTCTTCAATTCACACATTGAACGTGCGGCCGCATTTGCCTGTTCTGGTGACATTCCTTCTAAAATCAGAACAGGAATTCCACGCTTCACACACTGTTCAAATGTTTCATTTGGTAACCTGTGAATTTTTTCAACTTCATTTTTCTTTTCCATTTTACCCCCAACCAAAAAAGCGTTTTACCTTTTGCCAGAATGAAACTCTCACTGGTGGCCTTGGTGCTGGTTTTGGTTCAACTGGTTTACTAGGTTCTGGAATTGGTGTTGGTTCACTTGATTGTTCACCATTCAGAATGTTTGCTTTTTCCATCAACTGTTTGATGATGACCATTGCACCAACTTGTGCGCTGACAGCTGTTTCACTCCATTTTCCATCAGCAACATATTTTCCTTTTGTGTAGTGATTAGAAAATGACCACAAGTAAGGTGACTTAACGTGTGAATGAAATTTGCGATAGCCCCAACCATTATGTGATTCAAAGGCATAACAAACCATAGAAATTTGTAAAACTTCAAAGTCACCAAAGACACGTTGAAGGTCTTTCTTTAATGTAGTCATAGCATCAACGGCCGCTTCATGCCAGCTTCCCCAAGGGCCAAGACCTTTTGGAACCCAAGTTGTTCTTTGATTCCAGAACTGGCCATTGTGAAGTTGTTTTCTAAAATCCAAACTTGCTTCCATATTGTGAATTGTTGCTATCACATACCACGGAACACCAGTTTCTTTTTCAACAGCTTCATATTGATGTCTTTCTGAAAGAATCTTTTTCACGATTGCATCAACTGATGGTGTCTTGTTTACAACCATTGATTTGAAAAGGTCATTGTATTCTTGTAAAAGTTCTTTTGTTGGTTTCATCGTCACCCCAAATGAAAAAGCCACCCTGTGAAGGTGGCTTTGTTTATACTTGAATCAAACTGATTTTTACTTTTCAAATTGCTTTGCAAGTGCCACAACAGCGTTCAGTTTAGTTTTGATTTCATTCACAAGTGTGATTGCTGTTGCAAGGTCACTTGCATCAGGTGAAGTGATTTCAAGACCAGCTGACATTGCATCTAGTTCATCACGAACAGCACCGAAAAGTTCAGCATCAGAAGACTGTGATTGATTGCTGTGACCGCTGGAAAGACCAGCACCACTTCTTTGTCCAATTTTTTTCATATTCCACCCCTTTGTGTTATGGTTTTATTTCTTTTGTATAACATTGTATAACAAACCGCTTATGAAAACAAACCCTGAATTTCATAAGCTTCAAGTTCTTCCAGAATTAAGTTGTGAATTTCCCTGTAAACCCGTGTTTCACGGTCAGGAAGTTCCCCTTCATCAACTTTGTGAAACACCTTTTCTTTTATGTTATGAAGGGCCGCAAATAGTGCTGGCCCATTCAAATGAAGTTCGTGTTCACTCTTTTCTTCTGGAAGGTTGAATTCAAGAATTGCCTTCATCAAGAACGCCTGGGTTTTCTTCAACATATTCCAGAATTGAAGCATTGAAAGTGTTGGTTGCCCCAACGCATTTCATGGTGGCATCGGCCAGCTTCTTAAATTCAAGAACAAGTTTCATTTGCATTTCTTTTGCTTGAATGTCCAACTTCACTTTGTCTTGTGCAATTTTTACTTTCTTACTTAGTAAGTGTTTCAACACTGGGTCAGCAAGTTTTCCATCACGTTCAAGTTTGAAAAGTTTTTGCATTTTAGCTTCTTGTTCTGGTGAAAGCTTTTCGGCCTTCAACCCACCAGCCTGTGAAAGTTGGTGCAAGATTTTCATTTTTTCTTGTTCTTGCTTCATGCTGTTGAACTGTTCTTTTGTGACTTCAACTTTGGTTTCACCCATTGATTTGTCAATCACAGTTTCACTTTCTTCAATTGCTTCATTGATTGCTTCAACTTCTTCTTCAAGTTCTTCAACTTCTTCATCACTGAAACCAGCTTGTTTTTCTGGTGCATCTTTTGAAAGTGTTGCATTGATGCTTTTCATTTCAGCATCGAATTTTTCTTTTGGTGTCATTTCTTTTTCCATATTTCCCCCAATTTTCATTTAAGAATTGTGAAGTTGTTTATAAGTTTAAGGTGCTGGTGGCTTTGGTGCCAACTTTGTTTCATTTACAAAATGAACACCATATTGCGTTTGAACATGATATGTGTTCTTAGCTGGTGCATTTTCAAAAGTTGATGCCTTCTTTACAACACCAGCTTCACCGCTTAAATTGATTGTTTCTGGAACACCTGTTTGTGGGTGTTTTCTTAAAACCTGACAGGTCACTAAAACTTCATCGTTTACTTTGAACATAATTAAAGTCCTTGTTTACATTCTGTTGCACCATTCAACAGAAATTCATAATCATTCACAGCATGAAGAACAGTTTTCTTCACACCATGTTCACGGCAAACTTTCTTTCTTTGAAAAAGTGTCTTGCCCCATTTCACACAAACCTTTTCTGAACGACAAAGGCCAGGTTCATCTTTACAAATTCGATAGCGTTTCCCACCAACATTGCAAGCAATTTTGAATTCATTTAATTGCTTTCTAATGTTTGCATCTTGAAGGTCATATTCCTTCAAAGATTTCTGTTCACACTTATCACCGTAAAATTTCAAACACACTTGGTTTGTCAGTTTACCTTCATGGCCTGGCCGTGGAATCAACCTTTGCTTTGCAAGTGCAAGATGGTTTTCATGAACTTCATCATAAACCGTTTTTGGTTCCATCACGTCTTTTGACCACTCTTTGAAACCAGCACAACCAGTCATTGTGATAGCAACAAAAATGAACGCCACAATCGTCAATAAAGACTTCATCACTTACCAGCCTGGTCAGCAATATAAGCTTGTTTTGCGGCCTCAAAAAGAATCTTCAACTTAGCTTCAAAGTGTTCAACCACGTTGTCCAGTTGGTCTTCCATTGGTTTTGACCTTTCAGCAAGTAAAGCCTTTTCAGCTTCTAAATATTCATCAACATATTTTCGGCTTTCTTGTGTGTTTTTTCTGATAAGAATTTGTTTTGCAATCTCAACACCACCACCGATTATTCCTAAAATCCCAGTTGGAATTGGCATAATTCACCCCCGTAAAATAAAAAGGTGGGCACGAACACCCACCTTAATTTATATCTAAAAAATTCGATTCAAATTAAAGCGGAATTTGGCCACAAGCTTGTTCAGCAAGCAAACCCACCTTTGAACCTAAGTCAGTCAAAGCACATTCCCATTTTTCTGGAACACCTTTTTGAAGTAGAACTGGAAGTGCAAGTTTTGCGGCCGATTTACAAATTTCAGAAACAAGCCCTTCTTCCTGTGCGCCTTCTGGTGCTGATTCACCTAGTGCTTTTACAACCATTGATTCATCAGCTTCAATTTTTAGAAGCTTATCAACATCGGCTTTGATGACATCAGCGGCCTTACATTCACCAGTCTTCACAATTGCTTGTGTGATTTTTTCTGATGCTGATTTTTTAGCGGCTGGAATCACCTTTCCTTGAAAGAATGAACAGCTTGCCATTGTCATTGTGAATAAAATTAAAAGCGGTAAAAATACATTTTTCATCTTCAACCTTCCTTGTGGTTATTGGTTTACGTTTTTCATAATTGTAGTTTGTAAAGTGTCAAACATCAAATTCAATCTTCTTTCTTTTCCTGTTCAGGCTTCTTGTTTAATGCGGTTCGTTGTAATTTTAGCATTTCTAAAAGCTTTAATGGCACTGGCCAACCCATTTGACCTATGTTTTCAAGAATGGAAATTGCTTCTGTTACCATTAGGAATGTTTTCATGGTTGTGATTGCATAATTGCCTGGGAATTCAACATCAAGAACACCAGAAGCTAAAATCATAATCACGTAAACTGTGAATTTTTGTGCTGACCTTTTGAAACCCTGTGACCAGCTGAAAGTTCCATTTCTTACTGATTTCATCACACCTGTGATTGCATCGAAAAGAACCAGCATAAAGACTGGAATGAAAACTTCACCACCGCCCATTGCATGACTGTAAGTGCAAAAGAATGTTGCTAATATTGTTTTTTGAACAGGGAATTGACCAACACTGTGAATCACTTCCCTGCACACTTCAACACTCATGTGTGGTGTTTTTTCAATCATTTTGTGCCCGTCCTTGGTGTTCGTTCGTAACATGGGAAATTTCCCCCTGTCTGTGCGCCTATTTATTCAGCTTCAATTGCTGTTTTTTCTGCAACGAACGCAAGAATTTTTTGTTCACGCCAAATTGCATAATCATCAGCAAGGTCAATTAGTGCTGTTGCATAATCTTGAACTTTTTGTGAAGTATTAAGGGCATCACCGATTGAAAGACCAACAACATTGAAACGTGCAATCAATCCCTTGTTTGCATATTTTGCTGGGTCATTTTTCATTGAAAGCCAAGTCAGGTAATTTGCAACCGCACTGTCTGGGTTTGTTGTGTTGTAAACTTGTTTCATTTCTTCTTCAACTTCTGAATTTAGAAGTGCGAATTTTTCACCAACACGTTTTTGTTTGTCGTAAGCAATGAAAGTGTCACCCTTTTGAATTTCCCAGTTGGCCGCAACAGCTGGTTGATAAGTCCAACCAGTCATGTCTTCTGGTGCTGTGAAAACAGTGTCAACACCATCAGTCCAGCTTTCAGGTTGTGCCTGAATTAAAACGCCTTTAAGTTGTGATTCTGGAAGTTCTTCAAGTTCAGCTGGCACTTCAATTTTCTGTGCAAAGCCGCCCGAAACATGGTGGTGTGTCCACTTATCAAGTTCAGCTGATTCCATTTTCATTGCAACAGAACCAACACTTCTTCCATCTATTTCTTTTACATAAACTAATGCTTTTTTCATTTGCTTTTTCCCCTTAAATTATTATTACATTTTATAAAAATTTTTGCACCTTTTCAATTAGTTGACAATTACAATTCAGCATCAGCGGTTGGGTTTGAAACACCAGCATAGTTTGCAACCGCACTTGTATAAAGAACACGTTCAGTTCCTATGTTGGCCACACTTGAACTTCCATAAAGTGCCCCTGTTAGCACTGGAACAACCCTTTTGCCTTGCTTAAAAAACCAAGCAACGTAGTTTGCACCAGCCTGTGTTCCAAATATTGAACCATTCATCAATTCATAATAACGCTGGCAAAGTTCAACTTCTGTTCCAAAGTCCCTGTGAAGTTGGTGATAAGGAATTTCATCAATGCCTTCATGCAATTGCCATTGAGTAGTATAAACTTCAATTCCAGAACTGTTTCCAAAATCAATTTGTCCAGCAATTCCAAGTTTAGTTCCACCATCAAGAAACCAAGTGTTTTCATTGTCAACAACAGCACTTGCACCAGCTGAAAGAATCAAACTTGCGTAAAGTCCAGCACTGTTTGTTTTCTCGAATGTCCCACCTAGTGAAGTTTCTATTTTCTTTACTGGAATTTTAATTTTTGTCCAAGTGTTTGCTTGTGTAATGTTCACCCTAGAAGAAAATCTTTGGTCACCAGCCGATGTTCCAATGCTTAAAGCAAAATAACCAGTCACACTTGATTTTATAAACATCACAAAATAAGCGTTCTTGTTATAAATTTTTCTAGCGTTGTAACCTTCAATCTGTTGGATGTAACCATAGAATTCACTTGCACCAATTGCGGCTGGTGCTGAATTCAATGTCAGTCTTGATGAATAGTTTGCAAAAGAATCTGTTGGAACATCAGTTGAACGTGCAATATTGATTCGCATTGTGGCCGCGTTCGTTGATGTTCTAAAACGGTCAGGCCCATAAATTCCAGAACCTAAATTTGAAAAACTTGTTCCACGTTGCCAAATATCAACCAGTGGGTTGATTATAAGATTTTCACCTAATTTTGAAGCAAGATTTATTGCGCTCATATTTTTATTCCTTCCTTAAAGTTCAGCATCAGCGGCCCAGTGTAGGCCAATAGCGTTTCCAGTTGGTGTTGAACTTACAAACCATCTTATTCCATGTTGTGATGACTCATTAAGACCTAATGACCGTTCGGCTGGTGCTGACAGGTCACGTGCTGTGTTTGCGGCACCAGTTATTGGTGAATAAATTACAGTAACAGGGTCAGTTCTTTTCTGAACCTTAAACCTGTCACTTCCAGCATCACCACGGCTGTAATGATATGCTTCATTTGCTATACTTCCAACTGGTGTGTTTATGTTATAACTTTTTTCAAAGTATCTTTGACACAATTGAAGTTCTTCAACCAAGTCACGGCCTGCAAGTGAAAACTGTTGTGCCCTTGTTCCTATATTAAGTTTAGGTTTTGCAATTTTTGTTGTCACAACACCAGTTGTGTTTGAAATAAAAGTAATCTGAACTTGAAGACCGTTATTCACTTCACCTAAGTCAAGATTTTCAATTTTTATTTCATTCCAATTGTTGTCATCAAGAACTGGAAGTGTTTGATTGTAAAGTTCTGTCAGTGTAGAAAATGTGTCTGACACTGTTGGTTTCAAAATTTTTACTCTTACTTCATCACACCCATCAGTTTTATAATTAAAAGCAAGTGATGTTTTCTTATTTGAAAGTAACCTTGCAAAGATTGATTCCACACGCTGGAAGAATGAAAATTCTTCATTAGGAACATAACTTCCAACCGCTTGTGCTGAATATTGAACCTTATTGTCTGGTGTGTCTGTTTGCCTTGAATAGGTTGTTTGACTTCCAGCTGTTCCATCAATGCCTGGCCCCATAATCCATCGGTCAGCAACATATTCAACTGAACCGTTGTTGACAAGTTTTGAAAGTGTTCTTTGCCAGTAATTAAAACCAGCGTTCATGAGAAAATTTCTGTCTAGGCCGTCTATTCTTGGAGTCATATTTTATTTCCTTAATTACAGTCTTGTTATTGTTGCTGTCAACCAGTGTTCTAGTACATCGTTGACCACGTTTTGCGTTCCAATATTAAAAAATCTAAAAGAAATAATTTGCCCTTGGTTAAGTTTTCTTTTGTAGTTTCCACCCTTGCTACTAGAAGTTGGTGCAAACATATCAAGAACTGCTTCTGGTTGACCGTCAATGTAAACCACTGGCGAATAATTCCCACCAGCTGGTGTTAAGTCTGTTTTAATTGTTACATCAACAATCCCGTTAAAAGGCATAATGATTTGCGAACCATTAAAGACATTTCCAGTGTCTTCAATTTCTATGAACGGTATATTTGTCACACCCTCTGTGACACTTTCACCAGCATTTCCAGCCGCCCTTACATAGTAAGTTGTTCTAAAAATTGATGAAAGTTTACTTAACCATGCTGATGAAAAAATTGCTAATGCGTTCATAACTATTTCCTTAAATTAAGTCCATTGTGTAGTTTCTTCATGATTTGGAAGTTCTTCAAGTTCTGCATAAGTATGTTGTTTTGTTCCATCCCCTAATAATCTTCCACCAACTCGAATAAATGTTGCTGTTAGTGTTGGGTGTGTGGCTGTGAACGTACTTATTACATTTCCTGTCCATTCTTCTTGACCAGAAGTGTCTTTGTTATACACCCTGCCTACGATGACAGCACTATTTGTCCAAGTAATACCCAAGTTTACACTTCCAGCCGCACCGTTATGGTCGCCTAAAACTTGCGCTGTCAATTTATATTTTTTTCCAACAATAAGATTATTGAATGATAGTGTTGATAGAACGCCACCAACTGTTACGTGTGATGGTTGGTGTTTAATTTGAATTTTTGTTTTTGTGAATTCTGAAAGTTTTTGTGCAACATCATAAAATAAGTTTAATTTTCCTACAATGTCACCAAATGATTTCAAATCACTTTGTGTTGGAACGCCTTCATCATATCTTGTTGGGTCTTCAACATCGTTTCCAGTCACGGCCAATAAGTCTTCACGCATTTTGTCCATTATTCCATGAATCTTGTCCACACGTTGAAGAACTGAAAGGTCAGGTCTTTCACCTAATGCCCCGTGGTTGGCCCAAAATACAGGTTCACCGCCAACGTCACCAGCAATGTTGAATCTTATCACCTGACAGTAACCGTCACCACGGTCAACCATTTCATAGTTTCCAATCGAATCATCACCAGTGTAGGCCGCATTGTTTGCGTTTCTCAACATTGGTGTTCCAACTGTTCCCCTGTAAACTTGAATGGGCCATTGGCTTGAAAGTTCTTTTATTGGGAGTGCTTCACCAAGGTTGAAGTCTGTTTGTCCTTCAAGAAGTGTTCCTGATGCGTTTGGTGTTCGTACATCAGCAATCACAGTTCCGTTGATTGTGTGGTTGAAATATTGAATTGTGAAAACTTCATCTTCAAGTGATTCATAACCTGAAAGAAGTCTAATTGTTGAATTTGAAACAATTTCAAATGAAATTCCTTCCATCCACATTGGTCTTAAATTAGAAGTCAGAAACCAGTTGTTTGAAAAATCTTTCAAACGCATTTTTGCAATTGTTGTTGGTGCTGGGTTTGAAAGTCCAATTGGAACTTCAAGATTTGTCAGGTCAATATAAGCTGAACCAATAATTGAAGGTGCGTGATGAACCTTGAAATTTTGTGTTCCAACAACTAGAAGTCTTGTGTTTGGCAATGACTTCTTTCTAATTGATTTTGTGTTTTGTCCTTTTACTGACATGTTTTATTCCTTAATTAAGTCCATTGTGTTGTTTGTTCGTGGTTTGGAAGTTCTTCAAGGTCAACAAAAGAGTCAGTACCAAGAATAGCGTTTGCCGCACCACCAGTGACTAGAAAAGTTAATTGTCCGTTTGATTGTGCTTGGAATCTGTGACTGAAATAGTGGTTTATAATATGTTGACCAGTTAGATTATCAGCACGTTGACCACCAACAAGTTTTTCTTCTGCCACACCAGAAATATAAACACGTGCTGATGTTCCACTTGTGTTGTTCGTTCTTTCCAATGATAGCATACCAGAAGCCCTATACCACTTTCCAGCTTCAAGATTATTGAATGTTAGGTTTGTTGCAACAACACCAGGGTAAACTCCACCAGTGTAAGTTGTTCCAGCTGTCTTTCTTTGAATTTTTGTTTTTGTGTTATCTGTCACGTAAGTGTCAATTGTTTTGTTCTGGTCAAACAAAACTTTAAGAAACTTAAAACTAAAAAATTGATTCAACATATTTCATTCCTTCCTTAAAGTTCAGCATCAGCGGCCCAATGCGCCCTTACACCTTTATTTCCTGTATTGTTTACTGAAATTCTAGCTGATGTTTCACCAATTGGATAAGTAGCTGGCGCAATGTCACCAGTTCCAGCTTTGAAAATCACATTTACGTTTCCTGAAACTGGACTATATGGTGTAATTATTGGATTAGTTCTCATTCTTTTCTTAAAGTAGAATTGAACATACAGCCCCACTGATGTGTTGTTGTATGTGTTGTCATGAATAGCACCGTTATCTGTAATTGTTCCAAGTGATGTTTCAACATTATAAGATTTGTCAAAATAACGCTGGCAAAGTTCAAGTTCCTTCAAAAAGTGTTTTCCAGCAAGTTGAAAGTTGGCCGCATAAGAACCTTCATTCAACATGGCGTGTGCATATCGAATGACGTTTGTTCCACTTGAAAAGTCACCAACTTGAACATAAAAACCGTTTTCGGCCATTTGTTCTGTAACAACAAAACTTTTCTTGAAAGTTCTGAATGTTCCATCAATTGGTGCATCACTTTCAAGCGTGTTATCACTCACAAGTGTTGTTGCTGAAAAGTTATCAACAGCATTTGCATAACCAATTCTAAGCATTGGAACATCACCAAGTGAACCACTTTCCAAACGCAATTTGATTGAAAATGTCACTGTCTTATTTTTCAAGTGACGAATGAATTTTGATTCAATTCTTTGAAGGTGCGTGTTCCCACTTGCTGTTGCTGTTGTTCGCAATGAATAAGCAAAAGGCTGACCAGTTTCAGCAACACGTTCACAATCAGCACCGTTTGCAAAAAACCAACGGTCAACACCGTATTTTGCGGCTGGTGTAATATTGTTTGCACCAAAACGCTGACTGATAGCAAAGTCACCATTCATAAGATAGTTTTGCGGTTTATTTTCAATAATGCTTAAAATGTCACCTTGCATATTACGCTTCCTTAATTACTAAATTGTAGTTTTCGTCAATTGTAAGTTCAACCAGAAGTGCTGTTGTTTCTGTTCGCACTTTTGGCCCACGGCCAGGTGAAGACTTATCAAGTGCTGGGTCAGCTGAACCAAGATGGTTTTCAGTGATCAACTTTTTCAATTCTGGGTTTCCATCATAACTTCCAGCTTCAACTTGTTTTGCAATTAAGTAAACAATTTCACGGCCGTCAAAGAAGTCAACTGGAAACACAACTTTATTGTTTTGTAATTCAAAAGAAGGAACACCCCAAACTTGACCAGTCACACGGTCTTGAAGTTCAACAAAGTCAGGGTCAGCGTTCCAAGGCAATTGAAATTCATTCAAATTGTCGTTTGTTCCGTGGAAGACAAAGGCCGCACGTCTTGCAAGACGTTGAACACTTTCAGCTTCATCACCGTAGTAAACACCATAGCCTTTCAATTTGGCCGTTGCACTTGCTGTGTATTTCATCACAAGGCTTATTGCACGGCCTTCAACTTTATAAACCATTGATGGAACGCCTGAATTCTGGCCAACAGCAATTTCATCAACACCAGTGTTGAAGCTGTCTTTGTAGGCCTGGTCAGTTTCCACTTTGATGTGGTATTTTGTAGCGTTCAGAAGAACGTGTCTTCCAATTTCAACAGTCACGTCTTGTTGACCAGCAACAAGCGTTTCAATATTCACCAAAGATTGGTGTTTTACAACGCCTGGGTTGCCAGCATCATCTTCATGGAAATTTATTTTTAGGTAACCAACAGGGGCACCAGTTTTTGTGATTGAAACTGTTATTTTTTCGGCCACTTCAACTTGTGAAGTTGTGAAATCTTGTGAATCATCAATTGTTCCAACATCAGCAAGAACAGTTTGTGAATCTTCACCAGCCACTTGATGAAGTGTTTGAATTACTAATGTGGCAAGGTCAAAAATTAAGTTTCCAACAAATGTGTCATTGCTGGAAGAAAGTCTTTCCATTGTCACTGTTTGAAAATCAACACCATTATTTGTCAATTCAACAACTGGTGCTGGGTCTTCACTTCCAATTTCAAAAACAAGAACAACCATTGCTTGAAGAATATCATTTTCTTCTGTCAAAAATTCAGGGTCAAGAAGTTCAACCGATTGAAGGAATTGGCCAACTGTGAAGTTGTAAGTCTTATCAACAACGCTAAAAGAAGCATCAGTTGAATCAACTTTTTCATCTTGGTCAATGCTGAAAACATTTGGTTCAAGGAATCGGTAAAAAGATTCATCAAGTAAATCTTCCATTCTTGAAAGAATTGTTGAAGCATCACCGCTTCCACCACCAGAACCACCCACTGGAATTCTTATGATGTTACTTTCAACGATGTTTTGAAGTGCTGTGACACTTACACCAGAATCATTTTGAACAGCAATCACAGCAAATGCAATTGCGTCTTCTGAAATTGGTGGGTTTGGTGTCAAATCTTTTGTTGCCCCAAAATTTGCTGGGTCATTAACATCATTAGAAAGAACTAAAATTTCATTATTTTGTAGTAAGTTCAAAGAGTATTTGAACCACTTGTCAGCTTGGCCAGTAAAGTCAACAGGTGTGAAGTTATCACCACCACCAGTCACAACACCAGTTTCAAAGTTGATGTTTCCACCAGCGTAATTTGAAAGAAGTGGGCCATTAGGTAAGCGATAAGTTGAACCATCAGCAAGTGTCACATAAGATGGTGAAATCAACACAACCTTACTTGCTGGGTTTTCTGGTGTCACTCTTAACAGTTTTCTGTTCAGCGTTTCATCATAAACTTCATTCAAGCTTGCGTTTGTTGGAATTTCTGTCAGGTCGCTGTTCTTCTGATAAGCTGTTCCAGTTCCAGTCAGAACGTCTTGACCAGCTTTCACTTTTTCTGTTGCAATTAAATCACGTCCAGCTGTCAAATCACGCTTCACTGTCACGTCACCAGTTGAAAGAATTTCCATCAACAAGTTTGCGACACTCACGCTTTGATTGTAGAACTTATATGAATTTGCACCATCAGCGTTTGAATCAATAATATAAATCAAATCAGTCAATGACTGTTGAATTGCATTGAATGTAATTAAGTCAGAACCAATGTCATCACCAAGTGTTGTGTTCCCTTCAACAATCAAGTTCGATTGAAAAACAGAATCAACAGCGGCCAAGTTCTGAAAGTATGCGTTTCCGTGGGCATCAACAAAAGCAATGACATTTCCACCAGAATCACGCATCACCCATTTTGCACTTTGAAGACCGCTTCCACCGCCTGATGGAAATAGTGTGTGAACAACTGGTGCATCAGGTGAATCTTCATCAGAAGCGTTCACTTGGGTGTCAAATTGAATTCCTGAAACAGTTTGCTTTGTGGTGATAGTGTCAGCTGTAATGTCTTTGTGTGTTCCATCTTCTAAATAGTGTTCAACTTCAAACAGGTCAATAAGACCAGCAAAACCAAATGAAAGGTTTCTTACATCGTCTTGGTTGAATGTGTCTGGTGTATTACCAGAACCTTTTCCAGTGACAATTCCAATAAAACAAATATCAGGGTCAAGTCTTAAATCAGTGTTTCTTCTGACTGTTAGCCCAATTGCAAAAACTTGATAGTCAGTTGGGTCAGTTGAAATTGAACCTAGTGTTTGCCCTAGTGCTGAATTTGTTTCAATTTTATTGTTTGAACCATCCCAAATCACTGTTAGTTCTTCAAACGTGTCAGCTTGTGAAACTGGGTTTTTCAAATAAACAAGAACTTTTCTTCCAGCATTTGAAACACCAGCTTCAAAAATTGAATCAACAATCATTGTGAGTGTTTCATCACCATCATCAACAACTGTGTTTGGTTCTGCAAGTTCACCAATTCTTTCTTGTGTAAATGTGTATTTAATTTCACCAGTTCTGACATTCACTTCTGTGTCAGAAGGAATTTCTGCAAACCTTAAACCAACATAGTAATCAATGCCATTTTCATTTTCAAATGGGATGTTGTCAGCTTCATTGGCATCCAAATTCAGGATGTGTCCACCTTCACCATCAGTTCCAATCAATGGAAGTGTAACATCAAAAGTGTCTGGTGCATTTGAAGTCAGAATTTGCGTCACAACTGGGTCAGGTTCAAAAATTCCCTGTGCTTGCCAAACCTGTGCAAAGCTTTCCAGAATAAGCGTGTGTAAGTAATCAAGAAAGTTTTCCGTAATCTGTTGTTGCGGTAAAAACTTTTTAAGATAAATTTGAACCTTTTTGTTCCCCGTACTCATATTTATTTTCCTAAATAATTAAATGTGTAATTTTTTGTAGTTTGTTGTTTATTTTTAAGTATATTTCTTATACTTGTTTCATGTAGTTTCAAGTCACGGGCACACTGTGCAATGTTACACCACTTACCAATTTCTTTACTGGTTCTTATATCAATACAAGTAAACGGTTTTGAACCCCTATTCATCGCAAGTTGATTACATTCTTCAACAGACATTCTTCTTTTCCACTGTTTAGTTTTTTTTCCTTTTGTTTTTTGACTGTGCGATTTTTTTCTTTCATCAGTCCAAAGACCTTTACCAGTTCTTGCCTTCCTAAAATTTTCAATGTGTTCTTTTGATTTTGGTTTGCCTTTAAGTGCTTCACTTATTTTCTGTTTGTGTTCTTTGGAAAGCTCAATAAACGCATTTCCATCACCGCCATCAGTAACATTCAAAAGTTTAATTCCTAATTTTCTAAATTTAGAAATCATTTTAATTTCATCAGTATTTCTTTCAGCATTTTCTTTCAAAACTCGTATTCCAATTTGACCACGGTGCTTTTGAATCCATTGCCCAACAGGTGTGTGATTTGTTGCATTTTTTGATTGATTTTTATGTAGAATCAATCTTCTGGAAATTGAAAGCTTTGTCTGGCCCACATACCTAATTATTGTAGGGTCATCAAGTGTAAATAAACCATAAACCTTTGTTGACATATTCAAGCTTCCTTATTTTTTACTTTTTTAGTATAACAATGTATAACACAATTCACAATTAAAAACCCTTATTTATAAATCAAAGCCTGGGTCAATATTCTGAATGTCTGTTGGAATTTCCATCATTTCAAGTTCATCAATTTGCATGATAGTTGACGAAAATGATTTCATCCCAAACTTCCCTTTCTCAAAACTTGAATCAACAATTTCATGTTGCTTATTAGAATCAACAAAGGCCTTTATTTTAGTGCTGGAATCAGCTAAACTTTTGTCAGTAATAACAGTGAAAATGTAGGAAGCTTTTGGAACAATGTCTTCTGTCTTCCACGCACTTATTTGTGTTTCAACACCAGCCACTTTTTTGAACAACGCTGTCTGTCTAGTTTCAGTGTTTATTCTAAATTCATAGTAATTATTTAAGTCAGTGAAGAAGAATAGTATTGAAAAAATTCCCCCCATGTAGGAACCATCACCAAAGTCATTGGCCTTTACTTGAAGCACGATGTCTTGAAATTCAGTGTCATTCAAAACAGCTGTTGCCACAACTGTGTTTGGTTGTAATTGCATTTGAAATGCTGTATTTACACTCGCACTTCCTTGAAGAATGTCAAATTGACCAATCCCGTCAAGGAAGTCTTCAAAAAACTTAATGAAAATCACCCTAATTCTTTCAGAAATGGGCCGCATCAAATTCAAAATTCTTAAAATTAAAGTTTTATTTAGGCCACTCCCATCATCAACGATGCGCACATCAGTCTTAAATTCATCAAGCTGTTCTTCTTGGTACTCAATAAAGCCTGAAAGTGGCACTGTAAGCGTTCCAAGGTTCACGTCATAGACAGAATTAAGGGCCAGTCTAAAATTGTCCAAATCGGCTTTTACGGTGTTGATTCCAACGCCTTCACCACCGATGAACATTTTGGCACTGTTTGTCAAATCACCAAGGGCACCAAGTGCAATTTTTGCTGTTGCGTCAATTCCACCAACATAAAGTCTTGCACCGTCTTCATCACGGTCAACAACAAGGGCAATATGAATTGGGAAATTACTATCAAGGTCAACCGATGGAACAAGTGAACCACTTACTGTGTTCACACCATCGAATAATTCAAAGCTGACTGTGTTTGTTGATTTGTCTATTTCAATCTTCACACCTTTTCCAGAACCATCTTTCTTGTGAAAAAGTGTTTTGTTTCCTTCTGTAATTTTAGAACGAAAAAAACCTTCAACAGTAAATGAACCTGAAAGGTCATATTTTATTGAAAAAGGAACTTCAACAACACCACCTTGAAGGGCCAAGTATTTTGTTGAACCAGCTGGGAAACCGCTTGCTGGTGCTGTGTAGTATTCATAGGGTGTATGAACAAAAGCATTATTGGGTTTCAGTGAACGGTCTTGTGCGGTTCCTTCAAATGTGAAAAGCGCAACAACATTATTTGAAACGTCTTCACTTGCTTCAACACCAACCTTTGAAATAAACCACGAATCTTCACCCAACTGTTCTTCACCAAATGCTTTTTCACCAACAATAAAACGAAAATCAAACCAGTTGAAGATTCTTGCTGACTTACCAACAAATAATCTTACTATGTTTGCATAGCCTGGTTCAGTTCCTTTTTGTTTCCACAATGCAACAGCAAGTGAAATAAGTTTTCTTAAATCGTTTTCTGAAAGGTCATTTGTGATGTTGTTCAAATCATCAGTGAAGCCAACAATGGCCTTCAAATATTTAAGAAGGTCAGCACGAATTCTTGCTGGGTCACGTAATGTTTCCAGCTGTGTGATTCTATCTTGCATTTCTTCAAATTCAGCTTGCGCACCTTGAAGAAATCTTTCAAGAAAAAGCCTTCCTTCTTTACGGTCGATGTCCCTCAACGGCCTGTGAAGGAATTTGTAAATATCATGCTGGAAAGCTGGGTTGATTTTCGCCACGTCTTATTCCCCTTCTTCTTCCATTTCTTTTTTGCAATCTTCACAATAAATTTCCAACGCTTCTGTTGGCACTGATTCAAGTGGAAAGTGACCAATCACCTTTTCACACTCAGCACAGCATAATTGTCCAAATTTTTTTTGCATCCTTACACCCCAACCTTCAACGGTGTCAGTGTCTTCCCTTTCATGATTTCATTCCCTAAATCACGGGCAATGTAACCAATTTGGTAAGGCACCGATTCCAACTTTTTAGCTTTCACCAAGTGGTCAAAACCAAAGTTGTGCATGGCCTCATGAATTACATTTCCCAAAATTTCAGATTCATCAAAGCGTGAAAAGAATTTTCTGTTCACCCAAGTCTTGAAAGTGTTTGGATAAGTGTAACCAACTGTTCCTGTCCAAAAATTTTCATACATTGTGATGAAAACGTCAATGTCATGGTCATCTTCTTCATTATAAAGGTCTTTTCCTGTGCAAATAAGTTCCCAAATCTGTTGATTTGAAAGCCCACGTGCTTCACTGAACTGGCAATTTATAATCTTTTCTTTGAATTCCACGCTGTTTATAACTTGGTGGCCCAATTCCATAGCTTTTGCAAATTTGATTTTTTCTTTTTCAGTGAAATTGACTGTGCCATGAATTTCAATTTTCAAATTGCCAAAAGATGCTTCACTTGGTGAAGGAACTGGAAGGTTTTCACCTTTTGGTTCGTGTTCAACTGGTGTTCTTCTAAATAAATTCATAAATTTCCTTAATAACCTTTTCATGGGTTTCCTTTTATTAAATAACTGTAACCGCCACACTTCCAGCAAATGGAAGTTCACGTGTGTTTAGTGGGATAGCTTCACCAATTGCTTGTGCTGATGTCAGAACAACCTTCTTGATATTTACAGGGTCAACTTCAAACACTGTTGAAACAATCACTGAAAGTGGAACTTCTTGGCCAAATTGCCAACGCTTTGTCACACCATCAGAAAATGTTGCTTCTGGGTTTAGAAGTGCTGTAATTGCATTTTTTATTTCTTCTTGATTTCCACCTGTAACAGTGGCCACCACATCAATTGTTTTAGGCGTGTAGTTTACAATTGTGGCTTCATGGTTTGTTACAATTGAAGGTTCAATTTCCTTTTCCTTGTTCCCATTAAAGAAATCTGTAATTGCTTCACGTTGAAGTTCAGTCAACAGTGTTCCAGCAAATCCAACCACAACAACTTCAACTGTCTTCACCCCAAAAGTTTCTTCAATTGCTTTTGCCCTGGCCACAAGTTTTGAACCGTTGCTGTCAGTGAACTGGGTTGCAAGAAATTCAAAATCAGCTGTTGTGATTGCGCGGCCACGTGTTCTTAAAGTGGCTGGCCCTTCAACTTTCAATCTTGCCAAATCAGTGTCAGTTGAACCTTCTTTTGCGGCCCAACCAATTGCTTGACGTGGGTTGAATATTCTGTTAATGAATGAAATTCCTGATTTGTTTACAGTGATTGTTCTTGCACCAACATTTCCATCAATGTCAGCACCAATTCTGTAAAGCGCACGAATGTTGTCAACGCCTGGTGATGGAATTTTACCCTGTTTCCCGTCACCAAATTCAACTGTTGCATCATCATCGGCCTGAATGTCCAGCGTGTAATGTTTTGATGCACTATTTGATGCAAGAAAGTTTTCTTTTTGCGTCCAAGGTTGGAAACCAGCCCCTTCATCAACTTCAACAAGAAGTGTTCCTTCAATAATTGGTTTGAAAGTAAGAAGGAAAGGTTGATTTTCAACACCATTTGAAGAACCTAGTGGTTCATCAGCAACAGTTTGACCTTGAACAACTGGAACCATTACAAATTGCTTTCCAGTGTCTATTCTTAAACGGTCAACACTTGGGTTGACTGGTGCTGTGACTTCAACAACTCGAATTCTGATTGCATAACCAAGAACACCGTTGATTGTTGTTGTTGTCCAGTTTTGACTTTGATTTTGTGGAAGTGTAAATGAAATCTGTCCATCTTCACTTAATTCAGTTGTTCCATCATCAGTGTCACTGACTTCATTCCATAGTGTGCCCACAATGTAATCTTGTTCGTCTAGTGAAACCACTGACTGGCCAAGAAGTCCACTTGTGAAAGCTTTATTCACACCAGCCGCATATTGTGTGACAAGTGTTTCTTGCGCACCTGTGCTGGAAAGAACAACTCTGATGACTGTTCCACTTCTGTCTTCTGTTCCAAGAAGGTCAGTCAAATCAAGTTCGAGATTTGAACCTAAATTGGTCACCAGGTTTGGTTTTGCATCTTCCAGCGTGTTGTCAAAATATTCAATTGCGTATTTGATTCCACTTCCAAAAGTATTAAAAACAAAACCTAGTGCATCCCACATCACGTTTGTGTGCATTACATAAATTGTGTCACCTTTCTTGGGTGTTGATGGAAAAAGATTCCAAAACACACCATCAGTTGAAGCAACACCAGTTTTGTTTGAACTAAAAGCACCGTTTGCCACAATGAAGTTTGCTGTTGCACCATCAGTAAGGCCAATAGTAATTGATTCAACTTCTGGAACCATTGGGATGACAGAAATTTTTGAAACACCATCAGTCAAAGCGTAAACACGCCCCCTGATGTTTGCATCAACTGAATTGTTGATTGCGTTTGCAAGTGCTGTCAGTGACAGCGGTATTGTTCCACCAGCGGCCCATTCAATGCCAAGTCTAAATTGAACACCAAATAGGGTGATGATTTCATTTCCATCAAAGTTGTTGTCAATGATTTCAATTAAACCAGCTGTGAACTGAAAGATTGCTGTTGGAACATTTGATGGTTCAATAACAAAACTTTCATTTGTTTCATAAATAATTTGTGGTGATTCTTCTGTTTCAACTGTTGCCACTTGTGAATTTTCAGGAATTAGTTCAATGGCCGTGTCAAAAACTTTTGACAACTCATAAACCATGTCTGTTTGTGCTGGTGAAGCTTGTTTCAACTTCACATCAATTAGTGCAAGATGACCACGAACACTTTCCAGAAGTCTTGCTGTTGGCAATAAACTTTCATTTGCTGAAATGTCCAGCAATACGTTGTTCAAGTGGCCAACAAGGGCAAATGACCTTAAAAGCTGTTGAAAAGGTTCTTCATCAGATTCATCGGTAATTTCTGGAACATTGGTTCTTTGGTATTGAATCAATGAACGTAAAATGTCAGGGTAATACACTCCTGAAAAATCAAAATCAGGAATTTCAATTGTTTTTGCTTGTGCCATATTTCATCACCTTCTTAGTGTTGCCAAAAAGTTTTCTTCTTTGTCTGTCAAAAGGTCGATGTACTTGAATGAAAGTTGAACTTCACCAGCCTTACTTTCATCAAATTCAACAGAACCTTCAATTATTCTGACCAGTTCTTTATATTTTGCCAAAATTGTGTTTACCGCTTGAAGTGCTTTTCCCCTGAACGCTGATGTTTTGATTCCATAAATCAAACGGTCATCAAGTCCAAGACTTTGAAAAGGGTTTGCGTCACCACCTTCTGAAAAAGCGAGTGTCAGAATTTTTGCTGTGTTCTTTGACTCGTTTTTTTCAACAGCGGCCCTTCCCCTTTGGTCAACACCCACTGGAATTTTCAAACCTTTTGGCATAACTTAAACCCTTTTAATTAACTTCTTCTTTTTACCAAACCTTAACTTCCAATGTTCGTGACAAAAAAATCTTTTGTCACCATCAGTGTCAGGGTTTGTTCGTGCTTCTGTTACCAATAATTTTACACCACAATCAAAGCAATTGGTGCTTTTTATTCTGTGTTCTTGTTTTCTATCCGTCATTTTTAGTCCATCAATCATGTTTTACCTTATGGAATTAGTGCATCATATCGGCTTGCTAAATTGGCCGCTTCAACGCCACCTTCCTGTGCGTTTGTTTTTGCTTCTTGTAAATCATTCAACAGAACAATGGAACCGTTGTTCAAACGACAACGCCCTTCTGATGTGTTGAATCTTTGGTTGTAAAAGTCACCCGTTGAAATTGCTGTTGCAATTTGGCCAGGTCTTGCTTGTGCTTGTGGCTTTCTGACATCACGTTCAGCATTTATTGCTGTGATTCCAGAATCACTGACATCAATTGTGCTTGGTGGTGTCACACCTAAAAAACCGTCAACAGCTGAAATTGATGTTTGAACATTTGTTTCAGCACTTGGGTCAATATTGTCATCCTGATTTGCTTGGATGTTTGTAAGTTGATTATTTAATGCTGTTTTTCTGTCATTAAAGTTTTGATGAAGGTCATCTAAAAGAAGATTCATGAAACCTTGAAAATCAGAATCACTTGCCACTTTGTTTGTTCGTTCAGTGTTATTAAAACCATTAAATGTTTTTTGTCCAATTGGTGAATTTGCTGGAATTGTCCCAGTTGGTGAAATTAAGTAAACAAATTGAATACTGTTTGCTGGTGTCCAAGTTCCGTTGTCAGCTTCACAGGTTACTTGGGTTAGTTGTGGTGGGTTGTCTTCACCAGCACAACTTCCACCAGCAATTGCATTTGTTACTTGTAGTAAGGCCGAAAACCCACCACCAGAAACAAAAATCACATCACCGTTGTTTATTGAAGTTGTATCGTTAAGGATGTTCACTGATGTTGAATTTTCATCAAGTGCTGTTTCAATTTCAGCCGTTCCATCCAACAATATTTGACCAGTTTTTCCATTTTGAAGGATGTCTAAAATGTTATCCTGTTCATCAAAAAGAAAAAGTTCATGTTTAGGTTCAAGGTCAGCAAGTGGCCCACCATCAAATTCTGGAATTCTTAAAGGTGAAAAATCACCACCGTTCCAAAGTCTTTCAGAAGTGTTTCTTTGTGCAAATTGAACAACATCATTTTCAATGATTGGGTTTGCAATATCTTTCCCATCAATCCAACGTCTTTCAAGTTCATAGTGCCTGATGATTCCATCATTCAAAACATCAAATGTTTCTTTCTGGAAATCTTCAACTTCTTGTTGCTTATCAAGTGCTGATTGAATTGCGGCCACCTTATCAGCCGCACCAGAAGCACCAGCAAGCGCAACCGCTTTAAGGTCTTCTAAGGCTTGAAGTTGTGCTGGTGAAGGTGTTGGCAATCCCATTTTAAGTGTTCCCTTTTAAGAATATTGACAACGCTGTTGGGTCAAGCGGTGTTCCAGCCTTTGAAGACATTGGAACAATTGGTGGTGAAGTTGGGCCAAACGGTGCAATGTGATTGTGTGAATCATGCAAACCAATTACATTTTCAGCAAGTGTTGCATGAAATGCTGGTGATGAACCAACTTTCACAATCGGTGCATCAAGGGCAATTTCAGCCGTTGCCTTTCCCGTCACCTTACCAGCTTCAAGAATCACACTTTGATTCCCACTGTTGTCAATTAGTTCAACCTTGGTTTCAGAAATTTTTAATTTTCCACCCTGTGTGTGCTGAACTTCAACTGTTTTGTTCTTATCGTCCATTAGAATCTTATGGCCACCGATAGTCAAGATTTGAAACAATTCATTCTTGTCATCAAATAGAAACTGGTGCCCTTTTGTTGTCTTAAAAAACATTTTTTCAAGATTCTTTTCATCACTCATTATGAACTGGTGACCTTTCCCAGTGACCAGTGAAATAAATTGCTTGTCAACTGTGTCATCAAAAAGAAGATAGTGGCCTGAATTTGTTTTCCAACCCATTCTGAAAGGATAGTTCGTTTTGAAAATATCATCTATGTCTGAAACATCAGAATAAACCATGCACCTGTAACGTGGTTCTGGAATTTCCACATCAACTGTGTCATCACTCCCATCATCAGCTTCAATTTCAACTTCAATTTCATCACCAACTTTTGGAACCCAAAACATCCCAGCACCTTTGTCACTTGCGAATGGAAAGCATGGAAAAGCTGGAAGTGGAAATTCACCGTCAAACAGTGTTGGGGCACTAAAGAAAACAGCACCACGCAATTTCAAACCCAAATCAGGGTCAGTGTTTCTTGTGACAATTGCATTGTGAACTTGTTTTGCGCCCATTTTATTCTTCCCTTAATTTCTTAAACCGTTTGTCATTGTCAGAAAGGTTCAGTGCTGGTGGTGATTGAACCACTAAATCTTCAATAACTTTTCGTGCTGAAAATTCAGTGAAATACCCTTCACCCCGTGACATATTATGAACCACACGTGTAAAATAGTATTTGCCAGAAAACTGTTCACTGATTCCTTCTAGGTTGTGAATCTGTCTTGATTGAAGAACTTCATTCCCAACCAGTCTTCCATCACCAGTGATGAAGTTTTCTTTCTGTCTTTTTACGAATTCTTCAATTGCACGTGTTGCTGACTTTTCATCTTTGAATCTTTTATGTGGTGGAAACGTGAAACTTCGTCCAAATGCTTTGAAGGCCACTTGAATTCCATCACTGTTTGCTGATTTTTTACCGCCACCAGTTCCAAGATTTCCACCAGTAAACCTTCTTTCCAATTCAGATTCAAGTTTCTTCTGTTCTGCAAGTGTAAGTCTGTCAATTGGCTTGATGTTTGTTGCAAACGTGTCTTTGTCTTTAAGAACAAAAACTTCAAAATCTGTTGCTTGGTCATGCGCATCTAGTGTTGGCTTAAATGACAACAGCGTGTTGTGATAAGGCAAATCACCTTGATTGTAAGCAAACGTAAACACTTCTTTGAAGTTTGATGTTTGTGGTGGCTGAAAGAAAAGCCCAAACTTTTTTCTTTTCGGGTCGAATTTACTAAAAAGATCAAAGCCATTTATGTCTGAAACTTTTTTTAGAAAAATGTAATCAGAAACACCACGTTTTTGAACACGGTCATTGATGCCTTGAACCTTCCTGATTCCAGAAAAACTTCTTGGGTCAGTTGTTTGAATATCAAATCCATTTCTTGAACCAATGATTGAAGCAATTTGAGAGTCACGAAAACCTTTATATGAAACCCCACCTTTTGGTTTTCTTCTTGAAGCACGGTGAAGTAAGTCAAAACCAATAATTTCCAAAGTTGGTGGCCCATCTTCTGGAAAGTCGGGTTGAATTGAAACAATATCAGCCGCACCAACAGTAAACAAACTGTTTCCATAGCCCATTTGAACTTCAACAATGTGGCCTTCTGCAAACAAGCGTGAATCAATTAGTGAATTGATTTGGCCCCCACCGTAGTCATCAATTTGTGAAGTGAATCTTATGGTAAGTTTGTCAAATTGGTCAGCATTGTCTTCAAATGTTACCGCTTCAATGTATTGTTTTACACTGTCAGCAACCGCAAAAGGTTGTGCGCCTTTCCCACCATAAATGATAAGTTCAAAATTAGGTGCCCATGGGTCACGCTGTAAACGTGCTGATGCACCAACTGGTTTCACAGCTGATGATGGAAGTCCTTTTGTGTTTACTAGGCTTGTTATACTCATACAAAAATTGTCGTTTTCCTATTTCTTAAAGCAAAAAAATCTTCTTTAAGCTTTCTATTTTCAGGTGTTCTTTTTAGTGCAACCGCTTGTGGTGTCACTTCAATTGTGTTTATTTCTGTTGCTTCAACAAGAAAGATTTCATCACCAGCTTTTAGGTTTGCTTTTTCTGGTTGCGTTCTTCTTAGAACATCACCAAGTAAAGCGTTTCCATATTCTTGTTGTGCAATACTTTCAAAAGTTTCCCCTTCTTTCACTTCACGTGTTCTGTCTAGTGTATGAAGTGAACCCCCTGGAATGTTGATTTTGCTTTTTATTTGACTTACAATTCCAGCCGCACCAGCAACAATCCCAACAGCAAACTTGATTTGGCTTGCAAGTGATGTGGCCGCGGCTTCTGAACCTTGTAAAGTTTGGTCAAGTTTTTGAAGTGTAATTGAAGCAATCACGCCACGAATTGAACCGTCACTTCTAAGTTCGTCATAATCAAAATCAACTTTCTTCACAAAGCAAGTGAACTGAATTTCAGTTCCAAATGTGAAAAGAAATTTTGGTGGCCGCTTCAAATCAGGGTCACGTTTTTTGAATGACCTTAAAAGTTCAATTTGCTGTTTAATATTTTTGAAACTATCTGTTGCATAAAATCTTGATTGAAAGGTGACAATTTCACCGTCATTATTTAAGAACTGAAAGTTTGGTTGTTCTTTATTTATTGAATTTGCTTCACCTAATGAAACATCACCACCGCCTTCACGGAAATTTTGCGCTGTAAATTGACCTTCAAAAGTAAGGTCATAAAACTTAGGGTCATCACCAACAAGTGACCACGCCTTATTTGCTGAAAAACCAAACAATTCCCCAACAGTGTCAAGAAATGCCATTTATTCCCCCTTAAAAGCCACCAACTAAGGCCGCACCGTTTTGAAGTAGCTTCCTTTTATTTGCTGGTGTTCTTCCTTTCAGTGAAGCGTTTTCAACTTGTGATTCTGTCACCATTTTGTTGAACACTTTCTTTGCATCACCTTTGAAGCTTAATTCGATTTTTTGTGTCGTTGTTCCACCAGAAGAAGAACCACCACCCGTGTTTGCGCCTTGGTTGGCCACTGTCACAGCTTGTGCAATTTGTTCTTGGCTTGCTGGTTGAACAAGTCCTTTTTGCTTAACGCTTTCTTGTTGAATCTGTGCTGATTCCTTAATTGCGTTTACTGAACTGGAATCTTGAATAGCTGACTTTCCAGTTGTTGGTGCTGTCTTATCACCGCCAAAACCAAAAAATGATTTTATGCCTTCCCATTTTTGAGCAACAAAACCAAGTGGCTTATCAAGAAACATCATGATTCCATTTCCAATTGCTTTGAAACCATCAAGAATTCTTCCATCAAGGAAAGCTGTTTTCACATTTTCCCAGTTCTTCCAAATTCCAGCAATGGCCAAACCAACACCAGCAATGGCCCCAATGGTCAGTGTTATTGGTGAAGTCAGCACTGAAAAGGCTGTTCCTAGAAGTCCTAGAATCACGCCCCCTGTACTCCAAAGAATTCCAAAGGCCGATGTAATTAGGCCAACTGTTCCACTTATCCCAGTAATGATTGGGCCAAGAACAAAGAAACCAGCCGCAAGCGCACCGAGTATTGGGGCCGCAACAGCACCAACAGTGACTATTTTTGCAACCAGCGAACCAAATTCTTTTGTTGTCATCCCAACATCACCAAGAACTGGTTTCAAGAAAGCCGCAACCGTGTTGAAAGTTTCAACCGCTGATTCTTTTATTTCATTAAAACCTTGTATAAAACCTTGTGCAAATTCAATCATCATTGGAATCATTTCTTTGAACTGATTATTTTTTAATGATTCAATTTGTGCTTCTGTTGCTTTTCCACCAGCATTTGCCGCTTGGAAACCAACTGTAAGAACTGAAAGAAAGTCTGTTGCATTGACAACAAGTTCACGGGTAACACCAGCAAACACACCACCAAGTTCAATGTTTATTCCTTCAAAAGCTGATTGAAGAAGAACCACCTGACCAGTCAAAGAATTCAACTTAATGTCACGCATTTTTTGTGCTGTTCCAGCCGCACCAGCAATGTTCAATCTTAGTGCAACCAGTTGTGGAATTGCGCCTTCTTTTATGTATTCATCAATATTTTCACCAACTGCTTTTGCACCTTTTACAATTGCTTCACGGTTTTTGTCAGTAATTGGAACGGTTTTTGTCAAAGCCGCTTGGAATGAACTGAACGCTGTTGTTCCACGTAATCCAAAAATTTCACTGGCCGCGGCTGTTGCTTCAAGTGGGTCTTTTGCACTTGCAACAACCTTAGACACGTTTGCCATGATAACTTCCATTGGCTTCAACCGTGTTATAAGTTTCCCGTTTACGTTTACAGTTTCAAGAACAGCTTTGTTCAAACCATCTTTCCCACCGAAAAGTTCAAGTGCCTTTTGTGATGGTTTAGAAAGTTGAAGAAGTGCGTTTTTCAATGCTGTTCCAGCAAGTGAACCTTTCACACCAGCGTTTGCAAGAACACCCATTGCACTTGCTGTTTCTGAAAGTGCAAGCCCTGATGCTTTTGCAATTGGGGCCGCGAATTTCATAGCTTCACCAAGTTGAATGAAGTCAGTGTTTGTCAATGCTGTTGTAAGTGCCAATTGGTCGGCTACTTCACCAGCTTTTGATGCTTCTAAACCAAACGCACCAAGCTGACCAACAACAATGTCAGTGGCCGTTGCTAAATCAACACCACCAGCACTGGCCGCCGCAAGAACGCCTGGCAACGCTCCAATTGTTTGCTGTACGTTGAAACCAGCACGTGCAAGACTTTCAGCACCTTCACCAGCTTGCTTTGCTGAAAATTCAGTTGTTGCACCTAGAAGTTTTGCTGTGTTGTTAAGGTCAACCATTTCAGCATCAGTGGCCAACATTACTGATTGAACTGTCTTCATTTGAAATTCAAAATCAGCAAATGTTTTTGTTGCAAATGCAACACCAGCTGTAAGAGGGGCACCAGCTAAGGCCGCCCCTTGAAGACCTTGATTTATTTTTGAAAGTGATTCATCAGCTTTTTTAATATTGCTTGTAAGCTGATTGAAAGATTTTCCAGCCCTATCCAAACCACGTGTGGCCTGGTCAGAATTGAATTTCAAAATTGCGTTGAACTTAAATGCCATTTTCTTCTTCCTTAAAGTTTCCCAAGGTAACGCATCCCTTTACTGGATGATGAAGGTTTGCTTCCCTTGCTTGCCTTTTCAATCGCTTTGTTTTCTTCCTTCTTCTGACTGGCCAGTTTTCGCAACATAAACAAGAATTTTTTCTTAGTCATGTGTTGAACTGTTTCTAGTGTTATTCCCCCATTAGAGTTATAAACCAAATTGAACTGTGCTTCCCACAAATCATCCCTATCTATGACAGGGATGAACTGTCGAAAAAAAGTTCATACCCCCAGTCAATCGGTTTCACAAACTCGGCATTGCAATGTGGGCACTTTCCACCGACTGTCATGTCAGGGCCACCGTTGTTCTTAGTGATAAGGCTTCCAATTTTTTCAATATCAACCTTTTTAATTTTCTTCACTAATGTTTTCAAATCAACAAAACCTTCAAAAGGTTTGCCGTTATCTAATGCACCTTGAATTGATGATTCAAACAATGCTTTTTTCACTGTTGCACCATTGCCAGCTTTTTCAGCTGGAACAGATTCAAGGGCACCCCATTTTGTTACACCAATTTTCAAACCTGTCACAGTTTTTCCATTTTCAAGAACAATGGGTTTTTTAAGGTCATATTCTTTTACAAGTTCGTCTTCACTGTCCTTACAAATAACATCGAGTGTTCTAAGGTCAGCAATGAAGTCTTTAATTATTTTTTTACAAGAAGGACAAGTGATTGCATCAAATGACAATTCATGTCCCAGTTCTTCCACTCTTAAAGCAATGTAAAGATACATCATGTTTGGAAAGTGAAGTTGTGAAAGTGTGATGATTTTTTCTTCTTCACTGTAATTTTCCCAAGCTTTCCCTTGGAATTCATCAAGAAGTAGGTTCATCATTTGTCTTACAAATTCACCAACATTTTTTGATTTGCTTTGTAAGTCAGAAAGTTTTTCTTCTGTTTCCATGTCCCATTCTTTGAATGAAAAGGAACGGTCAGTTGAACCACTGAAAATAGGAAGTGTAAGCCCTAGTTGGCCAAGTGTTTTTGTGTTTGGTTTTTCTTCTTTCATTTTTCCCCCAAATAACTTTGTTTTGTGAAGAAATTCATCTTATTGTGAATTTTAGTTGGCCCCGTTTAGGTGGGGCCAGGCCTATTTCAAAACTTAAATTGATTCGATTTTGTCAGCTGAAAAAGTGAATTCAACCATAGCTGGTTCACCTTCATTGGCCATGTCTAAATCAGCATCAGTGCGTTTCTTAATCCAAAGGCCAGTGATGGTTCTTGTCGATGCAATTTGACCATCAATGCTTCTTTTGATTAGTGTCCCAATCTTTTTGTAGGTTGGTGAAACTGGGTCAACCCCTTCACGCCTCCAAAGTTCAAGGGCCGCAAGTTCAACACGGTGATGTTCAAACATCATGGCCGTGAATTCTGTTGCCTTAACATTACCACCTGACACAACCGTTCTGTCAGGCATATCAGCACTTTCAGTTTCTTGTTCCAAACCTGAAACTTCTGTGAACAGAATTGGTGGCATACCAATAACAAACAATTCAAAATTGTTCACTGGAATGTGGTTTGGTTGTACGCTTCCTTTCATCACCATAAATTTTCCCCTTTATTCCTTAAATTTTTATTCATCCTTAAAGTTATGCAACGTCTTCTGTTACACCTTGTTTTCCGATTCTGATTATGAAGCGTTCAACAGTGTCAACCAGTTTCAGTGACATATCAGCAAACAAGTCACCAGCCGCACGTGTAAGGTCAGTGTTGTTTTCGCTGTCAATCTTCAACAGGGTTGCTTCCTGAACGTCCTTACCAACAATCGCACCTTTTGCAAGTTCAGGTGTAAAGTAGGCCACAAAAGCCGCTTTCAAGCGTTCTTGTGTTCCACTGTTTTCACTGTTAAGTGCAAAGATGATGAAATCAAAGTTTTCAAGGAACGTATTTTCATAATGTGACATTTGTTCACGGTGATGCTTGAACTTGAATGATGGGTCAATTCCAACAGTTCTGTCACCCCATAAGATAAGGTTTCCATCTTTGAACTTCAAGACGTTGATGCCTTGTGGGTTCAGGAATTCTTCATCTAGTGGTGGTTTATTTTCAAAACCATCAGGAAGTGCCAACGCTTCTGTGATTCTTGCATCAGTCCCAGCACCAGCCTTGTGATAGCCGTCATAGTCACGGGCAATTCTTGCTTCAACACCGTGAATTCCACCAATCGCTGAAACAAGTTTTAGACCGCCACCTTCTTTTGATTTTTTGTAATAAGAAGGGAATGAAGTCACAGCAAAATCATTTCTTCCAATGGTGGCGTTGATGTATTCTTCAACGGCCTGTTCATCGGTGATGTTGGCTGGAATTTCATATCTATATTGCCAGTTTTGTGATTCTGCAAAAGCCGCACCAGCTTTTTGAATTGCACTTGAAGTGATGCCTGGTGTTGCCAACTTGACAAGACCAAGATTTTTTCCACGTAGTGCTTTCAAAGGTGAAGTTGAAGTGTCATAAGCCGCTTCATAGTGTGAATCTGTGATGTCAGAAATTCCATCATAACCACCTTGAAGTTCTTGCACGTATTGCGCACGGAAAATTCCACCAGCTGTTGCAACAACAGTCATGTCACTCCCTGACTTAACGGTGATTGATTTTGCATCGTTTGACACAATTTCAAATTTCTTTCTTGAATTTGATTCATCAGGGAACACAAACCCACCAACAAGCTGTCCAACTTCTAATGGTTGAACATCAATTGTGATTGTGTCACCAACATCAAATTCTTTTGCTGAACTTAGTGATTCATCAACAAGTGTAAAACCATAACCAAAATCATTTGCTGGTGCATAAGCAACACCAGAAGTGATGACAGTTGTTCCAAGGAAAGGCATCTTTTCAGAAGTCATGTTCCAAGTTTGGTTTACGCCACCTGTAAGGTTTGCACCGCCAAATGAAGCACCAGTCACAGTTGTTGAAACCGCTATGGAATCACCAGCAACACCAGCTGTTTTTGCATAAACTGCCATTGTGGTTGCCGATGCTTTTTCAGCAAAATAAAGCTTGCCAACTTGTTCGTTTACTTTTGCAACAAGGTTGTCAATTGAAGCTTCAAGGTTTGCACCAATTAAAACATCAAGGGCACCAACTGGAACGGTTTTGAATGTGTAAACATCACCGCCAATTGTTACCGTTTCAGAATCACTTGGCTGTCCAACAAACGTAAGTGTTTCAGTTGAACGGGCACCTTGTGCTGTATTTGTAAGAACCATTTTGTCTTTGATTATTTCTGAACCAAGAACAACAGGGTCAAGTTTTGCTTTTGCATTTGCAACACTTGAAACTGATAAGAAATGAATGTCAGCTGTAAGAACAGTGGCCGTCAATGTCTTAATTGTGCTTGCAAAGTTTGCTGGTCTTTGTCCAGAAACTAATGAACCACCAATGTTTAGGTCTTCAACTTTAATTAAAAAGTCAGAATCACTGTCAGCGTTGATGATGTCCACATAATAATTTGAAGCGGCTGGGTCAAGTGAAAGGTCATTGTAAGACTTCACCAATTCAGCAACATTCCCTTCAATTGAATAAAATTCAAGACCAAATTCTTGACTTGGTTTCAAAAGCCCGTCTTTTACAAGAACGGCCAATGATTCACCATTATTTGAAAGGTCAATTTCAACAAGTTCGTTTGTTGTTCCATCAAGTTCATCAATTAAGTTCACATCACTTGCGAATTGAAGAACACCAAGTTCATCATTGCTTTCAACAACAAATGATTTCCCTGGAACAGCTTTGAACTTAACAACAGCACCAGCAAGTTCATCTTGTTTCAGGTTCGCTGGAACATTTGAAAGTGTCATGGTTGTTGCATCAAAACTTGCATATTCATCAACAAGCTTTTTCTTCTTACCAGCCCAACGGCCAGCGTTTCCAGCCTTGAATTTAGCAACAAGTGTTCCTTTTCCAAGTCTGTTGAACATAGAAAGTTCAGCAATTTTTTCTGAACCATCAGTCACACGGTTCACCCAAATTTCACCAGCACCATTAGATGCACGATAGAAAGACAGGGCCGCATCAGGTGCAAGTGATTCTGGAATCACCCCACCAGCTTTGAATAAGAAGTCAGTTCTTGTTTTTGCTCTGAACGCTTTGCCAACAGGCCCCTTCTTAAAAATGCCTGTATAAGCTGTCACACCCAATGCGCTTGGAGTGATTGAAGCTTCACCTTCACGTTCTATTACTACTACACCAGCCCCACGTGTTGGGCCAAATCTACGTTGTGCCATTTTTACCTTCCTTTGTTATACAATGTTATACCTTACGCACAAATTTTTCAAACTTTTATTGCCTTATCATATCAACATTCAATTGTGTCACCAACGGAACATCAAGTGAAGGTTTGTCAAAAAATAAAACTCCAAGCACATCAAACGAACCATTGGCAATGTTTGTGTCACTTGAATCACTGTCCTTGTTGCCAGCCGTGTCAATTTCTTCCACTATTTCAATGGCGTGTTCATTTCCAAGCCCATAAGTAACCAACTTTTTTGTGTTGGCAAAAAACCGCCTAATTGCATCAAGCAATCTAAATTGGTCAATTTCAGTTGTGAAAAGTTGAACATCAAAGCGGTAAGACTTTTGACTTGGTGGTTGATGCTGAACGGCCATTCCAGCTTCCTTGTTTCTAATGAAGTCCCTGTCAGCACCGTTTGTGTTTCTCATAATGAAGCCCCTTCTTTCCACTTCTGTGATTCTGTGAATGACAAGGTGTGGGTAAGTTGGTTCTTCAAAATAGTCTTGGTTAACTTTGACTGAAATTTCTGGAACGTATTCAAAAACAATTTCAATGAATGAATTGGCTGGAATTGGTTGTGTGAATGTTTCAGTTCCCATTTCATAAGTAAACCCGTCTTGCTTTAATGCCCCAACAGCGTAAGAACCATGAAGGTTGTTCAGCTTTTGTGGGTCATTAGTAAGGTCATAAACATATTTCACATCGAAAATGTTATAACCTTTGTTTTCAAGCACAGCGTTTAAGCTTTGGGAACTGATGCTTGATGAACCAACCTGAAACATCAGGGTTGATGTTGCTCTGAAATTTTTATTCAGTAGCCTTATAACACTATCATAAACTAAATCATCAAAAGGTTCAACATCGAATAGCCCTAATAACTTCACAGCGTAAATTTCTGGTGTCACATTGCTATCTGTTGTCTTTAAGTTGACCACAACACCCAACTTTTTATTTCCAATTGTCGCAATTGGGAATGTTTCAATGTTGGCCCTAATTTCAGAATCAGTGTTCCACTGTCCAACACCAGCAATTTTCCAAGTTGAATCACCAGTGTCAAACCAGTAATGTCCAGCTGTTGTTTTCAATCGAACACCAATTGATGTTCCAGCTGGGAGTTCAAGTGGGTTTTCACCTTCTTTGAAAATTATTTCAAAACCCAACCACTTCTTCAATGCGTTTGCTTCTAGTAACCAAGTTTCAACATAAATGTCATTATCAGTTGAATAAGTTGGCCCTTTTAGCATCACACGCTGATTCAAAGCATCTTCTGTGTTCAATCTGATTTTTGTCACATCAGAAAAAGTCAGTTGTTTTCTGAATTCTTCCTGAAAGCAAAAGTTTTTTATAATTCTATTTTCCATTTTTTACCTGTCCTTGTGTTCACCGTCTTTGGCACCTTGTGCTTTGAACGCCCCTTCAAGTGCCCTTTTCCAGTTTTCTTGGATGACATCGTTTATTGTAGGGTCATCCCACACTTTTGTGAATAGTGGTCTTGGTGGGACAACCCACGTTCCACCACCAGCAAAAGCACTTTTTGCACGTTGAAGTGCAACCCTAGATTTCTCTTTTAATTTTCCTGATTTTGTTCGGTCTTCATTAAGTGATGCCATAAGTGCTTTACGCATCTTTTCTGTTACCTTGATTGTGTAACCTGATTCAATCAGTTCAACTAGGTGCTTGATGTTCATTTGGCTTTTTGCTTTTCCAAACTTGCTTCCTGTTGAAGCACGGTTTTCAAGAATACCAACTTCTGATTCAAATGAACTTTTCAATTTATGGTCAATTGCGTTCCATAAGTTTCTGTTGTCAATTAGTGCTTTATTACTTCTTTTAAGTGCCAATGTCATTGAAGCATTTTCAGCAAATTCATCATTCCTTATGTTGTCTTTAATTTTCTTAATTAAGAATAGTGAATTTCTGATGGTTGCCTTTCTTATTTCACGCTCAAGATTTCCACGCCAAACTTCCTTGTTCAGGAATTTTTTGAACAATGAAACATCACCTGAAAAAGAAAGATAGCTTTTTGACATTACATTCCTTATTCACCCACTGGGTTTCTGTCACTAAAAAACATTCTTACTAAGTTGAACATACCAGCAATGTGTGCGGCTGGGTCACCAGCTGAAATTGTCAAAAACAATTCGCAATCAAGCTGGCCCATTTTCACAATCTTATCACCACGTTTCAAAGTGATTCCAAGATTTGTCATGTCTTCATATCTTATTACAATGTAACCTTTTCGCTGTTCATCAGTTCCCAACATTGTTGGGTTTCCTTTTTGGTCACGGTCACCATGAACAACTTGTGCTGGAATAGTCAACTGTGCTTTTCTTTCAACATGGTTTGCTGGAAATTTCCTTCCAGAAACACCGCTTGGATAAGGTGTTGTTGTCTTATCTATTTGTTCGATAACCACATCAATTGGTTCAATTAAGTCAACATTCATGGTTCATAATTCCCTATTTTATAAACGTCATCTTCACCTAAATTTCTTTGCCTAAAACTTCCAGCAATTCTAATTGGTGAACGATAGAACGCAATTATTCTGTCAACTTCTTCATTTCCTGATGCTGATGATTTCACGCTATCTTTATTTGAAGAAGGTTCAAAAAATTCTTGTTCGTGCAAATCAACTTTCAAACGCTTCAATGGGCCAGCCGTTGAAGAAGTTGTAAGTGTTGCACCAATTGGTGTGCTTATGTCTTGCATAACTAAAAGCTTAACAGCTTTTTGAATTAGTGCTGGTGTTTTTCCAGTTGGTTCAAGAAATCCAAATGAACCAGTTATTTGTGTGAGTGTTCCCTTTACAAAAACACGTGAAGTAATTGAACCAGCAAAAATGCTTCCACGCCCACGGCCAATGTTTAATTTAATTCTTGGGTTTCTTCTATCATCTTGCGGTCTTTGTCTTCCTTTGAAGGCCACAAAATCATAATCTTCACCTTCTTTTAATTCTGTTTTTGTTGAATTGATAAGAAGTTCTTCAATCTCGATGATTGGAACTGGAAAGTGCATCAAGGCTGTGTTGTTTCCTTCAAGTGAATAAACACCAGAACGCTTGTTGAAAAACTGTCCTGTTTTTTCATCAATCAAGTCCATTGCTTGTTGAATAAGTTGTTCACCATAATATTTTGGAACCGTTTCTGAATGTAGTAAATCAGAAGGCCCGTTTACAAGTTCGTCAACAGTGTCAACTTTGATTTGTGTTCCACTTGGGAAATCAATTATTGAAGCCGTTTTTCCAGCTTGATGAATAACATCACCAACAACTGGTGCTGGGTCACTTCCTGAAACTGAAAAGGTGAAAATGTCACCTGTTTGGTTTGAAGTTTTTGCTGACAGTGTGATTGGTGTTTTTCTTACCTTTGTATTTCCAGCAAGTGCCATTTCCAAAAGCAAGTCACCATAAGTTAAGTATAGGCCTGTATTGTCCATCATTTCATCCTTATTGCTTTTTGAATATTTTTTGTCATATTAAAACAGTCCTTCAAAGTAACGGCCTCAAAATTCTTTCCATCAGGAAGTTCAGCACCAACAAGGTTTAAGACAGCACTTAAATATTCTGAACAAACCAACTTCTTCCAACCATTACCAAAAATGTTTTTTCTTACAATGTAATTGAAGCATTTTTTCATTGTAATTGCAAAGGCATTTCCAACCAATTGCATCAATGAATACTTTTTCCCGTAGTGTTCAAGCGTCAAATCCATTATTTTTCCAAGCTGTTCTTCTGTTATTGGAATTTTGAATTCAGCAACCACATAAGAATGTTTTTCAATAAAGTCATTGAAGGGTGTTTTCTCAACACCAGAAAGAACAGCTTCATGCACATAGTTTGGTTGAACACCGTTTGCTGAAATACCAAAACCAGCATGGTCAAATGCGGTTCCTTGAAATGCTCGAACAAGGAAAGAAAGAATCTTTGTCCACTCTCTTTTTGTCACAAAGTAAATGTGAAGATAGGCCATAAGTTCCCCCTAATATTTTATGAATAGTTTGGGTCAGGAATTGACATCACATAAAATGTTGCCGTTCCCCAACTTCCTTGAAGTGGAACTTGATTCCCGTTGCTATCACTATCTAAATGAATAATAAGTTGTGTCAGTTGTGAACTTTTCATTGGTTGAAGTGTCACATAATTAAACGGGAAAACAAGCACTGGGTGTGGAAGGTTGCCCCACTGTGCAATTTCACCTTGTCCTAAATTGGCCGCGTTTATAAGGTCTTTTTCATTCTTATATTTCTTACGCTTATAAAGTACACGTAAAGGGTTTGTTGGTGATTCTGGTTCTTGTGGGTTGAAATACGGGTTGCCCACCCAAATTTCAAATGAAATTGGAACATTTATAAAACAGTCTTTTGAAAAGTTTAATTCAGCGTGTTCTAGTATTAGAATTTTTCCAGCAATTGGTTCAAGAATAAAATGTGAACTTGTGGCGTGTGAAAAATTAGCCGTGATTGTTCCTTGAACAGTGTAGTTTTCAGCAAAAGTCACTTTTCCGTTTTTATAATCAATTGTGAAATCTTGACCTTCAACAAGTTCAACACCGTTGTCATAAATTACTGGAAGATAGTTTTCTGCAAAATCATCTTCATCAGTTGTGCGCCCGTGAGTCAAATCAATCCAGTTCTGTGATAGTGAATTAAATGTTTTCCCACTTTCTAGTGTAAGTTCTTCACCTTCAACACGTGCTGATTTTGAATACCATGTGCAAGGGTCACAAAAATCGTGTGAAATAATTGATGTTGAAGGGACATCAGGCTTTTCAATGGCCACTCTTGGAACACCAGTTAAATCACTGTGTGAGCTATCTAGTCTCACTTTTTTATATGGCAACATTTTTAGTATATCAATCATTTCACTTATAGATTCAATTATTTTTCCACTAAGTTTGAAATTTATAATTTTTGGTTGCTGTGATATTTTCATAAATACATCATCACTTGTTGCCCAATTGAAAATCTCAACTTCTGGAATTTGGTAGGATTGGCCTGGTAATATTGTTTGAAAGTTTATAACAATATTGTCTTGTGTAATATTTTCAATTTCAATCATACATCCCTCACAATTTCCAAAACAACAGTAGCGTTTTGCATTGAAACAATTTTATTGTTACCAGTTTGGCTGTTGAACTTCAAACCTAATAAGTCACCAGCTTCAACAGAAACGGCTTGTCCCTGTGATTCTGCAAATGCGGTTAAGATTGAAGAATTCCACCAATTACCAATGTCGTAAGTTGAACTATCAACTGTAAAAACAATATCCCCCAACTTTGTGCCCTCATTACTAAACCCAACTTTCCAAAGTTCAAATAAAAGTTCGCATTGTGGTGCTGGTGAACCAGTTGATTGCGCTAACCCAGTTATTGAAGCAGTAGCCGAAACCACCTTACCAGTAAAAGCGGCTGTTGCTGGTGCTGAATTGCTATATCTATAACCGTTACTCGCATCACCACTTCTTCTACTAAAACTTCCAGAATGGACAAACGTATATAAATATTGGTCTGAATTGATACTGCCACCAATTATTTGAAATTGAATTATTTGCCTTCTGTAAACTCTAAGAAACTCTCTTATTGTTTCTTCAACATAGGCAACAATTTCTGCTATCAGCTTCATGTCAACACCGAGTTTGAGTCAGCAACAATGTTCTTATTTAAGTCCACATCCCTAGAAAAATTTTCTGTAATAGTTTTTTCAAGAATATTGTTATTATAAATTTTTTTTGTTATCGAGCTAACCAATCTTAGACCGTTCAACCCAGTAATTCGAGAAAATTCAATATCAAGAATTTTGCTGGTTTTTTCAACATTGCTGAAATATTCAATTTTTGTTATCAGCCCATCTATTCTTGATATTGTTGACCAAACATTGACGCCACTCAACCTGTATTCTAGTTCAACGACAACATCACGAAGGTTTCTCGTAACAAAAGATGAACCAGTTTTATTGAATTGAACGGTGTCAGCATTAGGTTGGCCCATTATTTCCCCTTATTACTTGTCAATATTTCTGCTTGCTTTACTGTAAGCAATCGCAAATTCTTCACTGTCTTGTGGTGGCCTTTTCATTCTGTTTGGGTCAGCGTTATGAACTGTTTGACCACAATTGAATGAAATCCATTTGAAACCAGTGCCAGAAATTTTGTTTTCAAAAACTTGTTCAATTTCTGCATAGTCTTTTGTTGCATCATCAAGACCACCAGCAAGGCTTGACGGGCCAAAAGGTGTAACCACACCTGAACCGTCACCACCGTAAACAACTTGAACAAGTCTTTTAGCTGTTGCGTGTGCATTGATTGCATCAGCAATTTGTTTTGCACTTGCTGTTCCACTGTTGCTTCCAATTGTAATTGAAAAACCGTTTTGAAAGTTTCCACCAACAACAACAGTCAAACCAGCCGCATTTTGAACTTCAATTGTTGTGTTATTACCTTGAGTGTTCAACACCATTGAAGTGAATGTCAGCTGTGCATTTGAAGTTCCTTGAATTAAACTTGCACGTGTTCCAGCAAGGCCAAGTGATTTTTTATTTCCATCTAGGAAAATATCACTTGAACCAGAAAGGAACAAATCAGCAAATTCAAATGCTGGAACTGAATTGTCTGGAAGTTGAAGTGGAAGTTGATTTTTCTTAGGCAAATCAATTTCATCAACCCTATCACGAATTCTTCTTAAAGCTTCATCAACTGTAAGACTTAAATTTTGAATGTAAGGGTTGCTTCCAAGTGGAATCACTGTGTTGTTATTTACAGCAATTGTTGCCTTATTATTTGTGTCATCAGCGTTGATGTTTACTGCAAAGATTGTTGTTTCAGCAATCAAAACACCAGTGTCATCAATGACCGCCACCTTATCGCCTGGTTCCCAGAACTGCGTGTCAGCAACGTCATAAAGTCCCTTACCAGCACTGGGTGCATCAGCTTCAAAATCAATAATTGTTTGACGAACATCAAATGAAATCCCACTTGCATCAGACTTTCTTCTGTAAAGTCTTTCAATTGCTTCTTGGATGTCATCAATATTGTCAACACGAACAATCGGCTGACCAGTCAAACCGCTTGTGTCAAACGATGCTGAAAATGTTACTTTCTTTGTGCCTGGGTTGATTGCAAGAACTATCAAATCACTTGCAATAACTGCAAGACGTTTCTTTGTTACTGGGTCAATTTCCCAAATGTCAACACTGTCACCAAGTTTTAGGTGGTCAACAGCTTGAAGCGTGTGAACATTTGAACTAATTCCATCAGTGATAACTTCACGTGGTAAGTATTGAAGTCTTGAAGCGTTTGGTTGTCCCATTTTTTATTCCCCTTTTTTAATATTTCATTTACACTTTGGTTTCTTCCAATAAGAAATCCTAATTGTTTCCGTGTCCACAACAGGGTGTTTCATTCTGTTGTTATAATCATCATCAGGGTCAATCAGGAAACGGAAACCTGTTGTGCCCACTTCTTCAAAATCAAGGCCAGGTTCTTTTGGAATACCATCAATCATGACTTCCAAAGTTTCTGGCCAAAATTCTTCACCATCGGGAAGTGTATATTCTAAGTTTACACCATCAATGGCACCTTGTGGAATTTTATTGATTCGCTGATTTGTGAAACGTGATTTTTTTCCAAGCATTGTCATGATGTCACCTTCCAGTTCCACCACGCCACGCCCACACTCTTACTTGTACTGTTTCATTTTCGTCAAGAACTGTTCCTTCTGGAAGTCTTAAATAAACGTAACCTTCACTTAAACCATCTTGAGAAAATGGCCCATCATCACAAAACAGTTCCCCGTCTTCTTCAAGGCCGTCATAAGAATATTCAATTGACCTGTCATGGTTATCATTTGCAATCACAACAGTTGTCATTTGTGCTGGAAATTCAAGTTTCACAGCACTGACTTCATCACCTTTCCATGGTTCATCAGGCTGTGCAATATTGTCAGAAGTCAGAATGACTTTCTGGTAAAATCTATTTTTACGGCTGGTGATATTATGGGACATCACGCCCCCTTACTGATACGCCCAAAATCTGAACGCACCATTGCCACGAACAGCAATTGTTGAAATCCCTTGCTGAATGTTTTGCAACGTGATTTCTTCATTGGGTTTCACAATCCCATCAACTTCATCAGTGTCATTGGAACGGTTTAGTGAAAACTCAATTGGGTTTGCACCATCGTTCTTAAACTTCACTTGCGTGTTTAGACCTTGAAGCTGAACATGGTTGTCAGAATAGTTTGCTGTTGCAACACCATCTTTGAACGCATAATTTGGCTTTACTGTTTCTGTTGCCATATTTTTACCCTTTCCTTAGTTCATGTAAGGCCCACGCTGTTTCCCTATTCTTACCAAGTCTATTCTGGCCAGAATCGGTGGTGGTGGGTTCTTGTAAGTGTAAACCATCATTGTCATTTGGATGTTATCAGCATGGCAAATTAGTTTTTCACCAACCTGTCTTTTCACACCATCCTTTTCCTTTGCAACAAGTTCAGCTGAAAACTTCACTTGACGAAAACCTTTTGGAAAAGGCATCGTGTGAAATTTCTTTTCATGAAGTATTCCAATCCCAGTTATTCTGTCTTGGAAGTCCTTCACCGATGACCATTCATTCCATTGCTGAAAGTCATCTTCCTTGTTCAAGTCAAATTCAAGTGTGGTTCCATCCTTGAAATTTATTTTCAACATCCTGTGTCCTTTTGTGCCACCGCCAAATAAGGTTCACACTTACTTCAAACCGTTATTTCTTTTTCTTTTTGCCTTCATCATGTGAAGCTGGTTTCTTTTCACCATCGGCCTTTGCTTCAACTTTTTGTTCTTGCTTCTTTGGTTCTGGTTTCTTTTCACCTTCAACCTTTTCTGAAAGAATTCTAAGTTTTGGCATCATGTGCTTATAATTCGCTTTCAAATGAGAAAGTTCATCTTCTGTCACAGTCAATTTTCGGCCAGGTGCCACGTGCAAAGCACCTTTACAGGAACGCTTTGCATCTTTGTGAAACCCTTCTACACACTCAGGGGCATCACCGTAATAAACAATCAAAAATTTTTTCATGTTGGTTTCCCCCATCAGTTTAACCTAAGTTTTATTTTACTTTTTTGCCTGAACCTTTCTTTTTCAGCTTCTTCTTAGAACCGTCTTCTGATTCACTGGAATCAGATTTCTTTTCCACAATTTTCGGTTCCATTTCAGTAAACTTGAAATAACCGTTGTGTTTAAGTTCATCAACCATTGAACCTTTTACAATCACTGGGATGTTTTGAACAAATCTTTGTCCACCCACGTTGTAAGATTTTGCGCCTTTAAGAATTACTTTTGCTCTTTTTACTAATTTTTCTGACATTTGTGCTTCCTTTGTTTTTGCCAAATATGACAGTTTTTTCCTGTTCAGTTATTAAAAATTTGGGGCCATTTAAGCCTGGCCCCGTTTAGCTTAAAAACTTAGTTCAAACCGATGTTGATTCCAAGAACAACAGCATCAGTTTCTTCAATCTGACACGCAACACGTGCTGTGATTGCGAATTCAGTAACAGAAGCAAAAATGTTTCTGTCTTTTTCAACTCTGATGTCTCGGCCAATACCAAGAACCATGTTTCTGAATTCAGTCAACCACATTTGTGATTGTGAAAGGTATGAAATTTTCACTTCTGTTCCATCAACGATAGAACCGCCACCATTACGGGCAATTGTCCCATTGGCATAGTTCATATCGTAATCAACGCCTTCGACAAACGGTGTCACTGGTGTAAGTGGGGCCGCATCAATTGTGGCCGCAACAACAACAAGTTCACTTGCTAAAACAATGTTTTTGTTTTTCAAGTTTACCGCTGATGTACCGTTTAAGGTCACGTGTTCAGTGATAAGTGGAGTTTGTGGAAGAAGTGCAAGTGGAACAAGTTCGATTCCAAAAGGCATCAAATTCATGTCAGAAGTTGTTGCTTGGTCACCAAGGCCTGTTGCACGTGCTGAAAGGTTGTTTCTATAAAGCTGTTCAGTAACATCAGAAGCAAAAAACTTCAAGTTTCTTTTGTTACGTTTGAACTTAGAAGGCATTTCAACAATCATGTCTGAAAAGATTTGATTGTTCACGTTTTGACCGTTGTGGTCAACGATGTGTGAAGCACCAGCAAGTTTCAACCAGCCGTTTTGTAGTTTCAAATATGTGTCCACAATTACTTGTGAAGCTGAACCACCGTCAATAAGTTCAGATTCATAGCGAATTGCACCCAGTTTGTCACCTTGGATGTAAAGTTCTTCAAGGTCATTTGAAAGTTGTGTTGCCATAAGACGCATGATTGTGTCTTCAACAGTTTCACCTTCAAGGTTTTCAAGAACGAATTCATCAGAAAGTTCCCAAGGAACCATGACTTCTTCTGGTTGTAAAGTAACCTTAGAAAAGTTTGCTTTACGTCTTACAGCTGGGTCAATTGCTTCTTTCTTAGCAACGGCCACACGTTTACCAACACCGATTTTGTCGATGTCCATTTTGTCGTTTCTGAAACGTGCAACACGTACACGGTCTTTAAGACCTGTTACATCAATAACAAAGTCAATGAAACGGTCAGCTTGCTTGTCATTCAAGCGTCCAGCCGCCGCAATATCTTGTGTTGTGATTGTTGCTTTTTCAAGAATTTCATCGTTTGACATTGTTGACTTTGAAAGTTTCCCTTCAAGTTCGTCAATGCGTGACAATGCTTTTTCAAGTTTTTGTTCAGAAGTCATTTCAGTTTGCTTTCCCATTTTCTTTTTCCTTTGTTGCAAATGTTTTGTTTATTCAGTTTGTTTTACAATGTTATACAAGTTTCACAAAAAAACCAATTTTATTTCAGGTTGCGTCTTTTCTTTTCAATTGTTTTTGAAATTTCATCAAGACCAATCACACTGGAAAAAATTGAAGTCTTTTCTTGTTCAGAAGATTCTTCATCAGATTCTTCATCATCGTCTTCTTCACCTAGTCCATAGCTTGCACCCCCTGATTGCTCAAGTTCATCAAGTTTGGCTTGCATATCTTTCAATTTCCCCTCAATGTCTTCCTTCAAGTTCGATGAAGATGAATTGATTTCTTCTTTCAATTCTTCCTTCATTTCTTCAAGTGACTTTTGAATTTCAGAAACGGCCTTAGTTTTCTGTTCCCCTTTCATTTCATCAGTAGCAACCGATGCAATAAGTTGGTTCAGCTTGGTTGCAATATCACGCAACACGGCCATTCTGGAAGTTGAAATTTTTGCACCCTTCTTGCTGACCTTTTCACGTTCAGACTTGATGCTATCAACTATTTCTCTAAATAAATCGTTTTGTGAAACGTCTTTGTTTTGTTCCATCAACATCATCACACCATCAAGTGCGCCAAATGTTAAGGCAACAATTTCATTCAACGCGGCCGCGGCCATGTCATGAAGTTCAAGACTTCTGGCAAGCATTGCACCAACGTCTTCAATATTTTTTTCAAGTTTAGAAACTTTCTTTTCAAGTGAAGAATCATCAGATTCCTGACCATCTTCATCTTGTTCCCCATCTTCACTTGCAGATTGTGAAGATTCTTCTTCTGATTCGTCACCTTCTGATGATTCTTCTTCTGATTCGTCTTCACTTGAAGATTCGTCTTCTGATTCACCATCTTCTGATGCTTCTTCATCGTCCGATTTATTTAATGAAAGTTTCAACTGGAAAGTCGGGTTTTCTTTTTGGAAGGTTTCAGCATCGAATGTTCCAGCAATGCAAGCATCAAACACACCTTTTTCAGCGTGTTCAACAGCACAATCAAAGCAAACGCCTTTGATTAGTCCCATCCCAATTTCTTTTGCTTCTTCTTCATGTGTAATTCCACAAAAAACACAATGTGTGTTTTCGTCACTTACACCCTTTGAAATCACCTGTTTCCAGGCAACCGATTTCTTCACAGGTTTTGACACTGTTGCCCCCTTATTTTTTTTGTTTACACTTTTAGTAATGTAAAACTGTTCACCTATCGCTGGTTTGTCCACGGCCGAAACTTCATCAATTTCTAAATCGAAAAGTTCCTTTACCTTAGTTTTCTGAATTTTCTTTCCCATAAATTATTCCCTTGGTTCTTATGATTTTACGTTTGCTGGTCTTGATTTGGAATGGCCACCAATGCTGAAACCTGTAATCTTCCCAAGCTTGACAAGATTCCAAACTTCATCATCAAAGACTTTCATTGTCATCACCCAAGTTCCCTTCACAATTTTTCTTCCTTCAATAATCATGTCAACAGAGGCAATGAATGTTTCGACAACGGCCATTTTTCTTGAAAAGTCGATATGCTGAAAGCCACGTTCACCAGCTTTGTCAACATTTCTAAAACCAAGTGATTTTAAGAAGTCCTTATCATCACGATAGGCCAACTTAATCATGTAACCGTGTGCGGCCTTTTCAATTTCATTTGCTGAAACAATGTCATCTTGTAAGTCAACATTGTCAGGAATAAGAACAGGCCCCATGATAAGGCGTTTTTCTTCATTCTTTGAAATGATTTCATAAGCCGTTTGAAATGACTTCTTAGTTTCTGTTTCAACAGTTTCTTCCTGTTCTTCATCGAACATTCCAACCGTTTTTTGAAATTTTTCTTTCAAAGATTTCATTCCATCGTTTCCTTGTGATTCAATAATTGTGTCATGCGTTTGACCTGAAATCAAGTCTTCATCATTTTTTTGTTCCACATCAGTCAATGAATCACCTGTTGCTGATGAAGCAACCGTTTCAGCGGTCATTCCAACACTAGGTGTTTCAGTCACAGCAAGAAACCCAATAATGGCATCAACGCCTTCTGTGATTCTTATTCTTTGAAGTGTTGTTTCTTCAAATGATTCACGTGACATTACCTGAAACGTGAAAATTCCTTGGTCACCTAGAACTTGTGATGATTTCACATCAAGCCCTTGGTCAAGAACAAACCGTGTGGCAAGGCCAACATCAGCAAATCTTTCTTTTGAAAGAATCAAGCTTTCAATTCTTAAACCAGAACCAAGGCTTGCCATTCTTTTAATGATTGATGTTTCAACAGCTTTTTGAAGTATTTCTTTGAACTGACTTTGATTTAATTTTTTTACTAATGCAAAATCAACTTCCATCGGTTCAGCTGATTCTTCAACTTTGAAGTTTTCAAAACCTTTTACAGTTTTGCTTGCATCATTTATTTCTTGTAACAAATCACTAGGAATTAAACTGACAAAACGCTGGCCATTAGTGTCCAGTGTGTGTCTGTGAACGCCTGAAAGTGTTGTTGTTTCACTTTGAATTTCATGTGTGTGACCTTCACCTTCAACAACTTGCAATTGAACAGGGCCTTGTTCTGTCCTGACAGTCACGGTGTGTGAATGTCTGTCAGGTTCACCCTTGACTTCATTCGCTGAAAGATTCAAAGGGTGGAAGTGTGCCCCACTCAAGTCAGTCATCAACAGTCTGTCACCAATGAAAAAAATGTGTTTATGCAAACCATCTTTTTCGGTTTCAATTTTTCTTGGTGAAATTCTGTGTGCGTGTGCGCCACCTTCACCAACTGTCTTAATTATTTTTTTTGTCATGGAATCTTTCTTCCTTAAAAACTATATGACTTCAAAAGTGTCTTTTACTATTATGTTATACTTTGTTATACAATGAAAGTAAAAAATTTTCAATTACATGATTGAATCAATCAACCATGTGCATCATTTTAAGCTGGGTGAAGTTCTGACCTACATCGAAAATGCAATGGTGGAATAATCACACCAGCCTTTGCAAGCGCATCTTGAATGTTCGGGTCACTCAAATTAAACCCATCTAAGTTTCTAGTAAAAGGGGAAATTTCTTTCAATTCAGCCACGGTTTCAACTTCTAAAACCTTTTGACGGTGTTCAACGGCCTGCTCGATTGTGAAAACCCTTCCATCCATTGAAGAACAAACTTCTGATGTAAGGTTGTCAATAATTGCCTGAAAAATAACTTGGCCAATTTGAACTTCACGCATCAATTCAACTTGTGAAAAGTTCCGTGCGAATGTCATATTGGTTGAAGTCAGCCCTGAAAAATAAGCTGATGTTGAAGCTTCACCAGTGGCAATGCTTTGTGGAAGGGCACCTTTAATGTTCCCACCAAGTGTCTTTGTCAGTTCTTGTTTCAGGTAAACGCTTGCATCAGCGTGATTCAAACCCTTATCTAAAACGGCTTTTTTAATTTTGTTTGCAACGATTGGTTTTAATGAAGCTGGAAAGTGGTCACCAATGGCAAGGTTTTCCAGCCTTGACAAATTTTCCCAAGCATACTGGTCATTGATTCCAAATGCTGGTGGTGCCTTCATGATTTCTTCCACACCTTCTGACCATGTGAAAGATTTTACTTCAATAATGTAGGGAACAACTGACTTTGAAATTTTGTCAAACTTTAGGCCAACAAAATCCATTGTTTTCTTTTTTGGGTTCAGTTTGAATTGTTTTGCAAAGCCGATTTTATTCAGCTTATAAACTTCTTCCATGTCATCTTCAACACGTTTAGAAGTTTTCTTTTCAATACCTTTATAAGATTTTTCAAGTGATGCCAGAAGCTTATCACTGTCTTTTTTTGTGAAAGGTTTTCCATCAACTGGAAAGGTCTTCAAAGCTTTTTCGATTGCCTTAGTTGACGTTTCATTCCAGTTCTTAGCAAGCACCCTGGCCAAGTTCTTTTCTATCCTGTCAATTTTTGGAAGTGCTGTGTTTTTTGCCTTTTCCACTTTCTCTGAAAGGATATTGAAAACGGCCTCCTTCTTTTCAAAAGGAAGTTTTATAAATGCTTGCTTAAACTTTTCGTTTACCATATTTTACCACACGTTTGAGTAAATATAATCAAGTCTTATTCTTTTTCCATCATGCTTCAAGAACTGTTCTAAATTTTGAAACTTAATATCAAAATCCCAAGCTTTTACTTTACTCTCAAAGTAATCTTTTTGTTTTTTATAAATTTTTGCTTGCTGAATTTTCATATCATCCATGTTCTTCACATGGTCACTTTCACTTTCTGTTTTTCTTCCATAGTTGGTGAACAGTCTTAAATAAGTTTGTCCATTTACTGCAACATAAATGTCAATGTCATTTGGATGAATCTTTTCAACCGCACTTCCAACTAAGAAAACTGGTGAACAGAATCTAAGTGCCACCTGTTCAGCCGCTTCAATCAACGCTTGTGTCTGTTTACCAGTCAGGCACGGAATTTCAATGGTCATGGTTGCATTTTCCGTGCTTGAAATAGTCTTTTTTATTTACACCAAAGCCTTCAACATCAAGAACTTCTTCCATCCAACCAAGAACTTCACGTTCAATGGTATTGTGTGGGTCAAGTTCGTGATGAAGCTTATCAACTAAATCCATTCTATCGTTCACACGCCTTGTGAAGTCATCAGTGTAACCTTCTTGGCCAGGTGAAATTTTATTTCTGTTATCAATTCCCTTGTCACCTTCTTGTTGTCCAGTTGGTGCAAGTGTCCCTTCTTGGTTACTTCTTGCCATTCCACGGGCCAACTTTCCAACAGAAATACTGAAAGGAAGGTCAGGTGAAAAGTCTGGGTCATCTTCAACAAGCGGTGGAAGTTCACGGTTTAGAATGTCACCCAAAATCATGTGTGCAATTCTTGGAGTCACACCACCAGTTTTTTCAGCACCCTTTAAGATTTCAACAAGGTCAGAATCATTTGTGACGTTTGGTGAACTTGTTTTTAATTTGTGGAATCTCACGCCTTGCTGAACAAGAATCTTATTCCATTCTTCATCAAGTTCTTCACGTTCAGGGTTGTAAACATATTTTTCAGACATTCTTTCAGCTTCTTGGGCCGTGTCACGGCTTGCTTCTTCATTCTGTCCAACAAGAATTGGGGAATGTCTGAAAGAACGTCTTACTTTTGTGTTGTTGTTTTTGTCGTACTCTGACCAAAGTGCATCAGTGTGCTGATTGTTTGTCAGCGGTTGAATGTCAATCTTCATTGAAGAAGAACCTGAAAGTGCATCCGATGCTGATTCACCTTCAATTAAAAGAAATTTTGAATAGTTCAAATCACCTTTGATTGACGTGTCAACGAATTCCTGAACACGTTGAATTGAACCTTCTGTCAACATACCACCAGAAACAAGAATGGCCATTGAAGGAACATTGTTATTCTGTTGTGTCAGAATGTTTGATTCTTCTGATGAACGTGAACCTTTAATTGCAATAATATTTCCAGTAAAACGTGGCATCCCATAAGGTGTCTTTCTGGAAGTAGGAATTTTGAAATGATATAATTCACGGGCAAGGCACTTTTTAGGAACTTCATTTCCTTCCTTATCAACTGGAACCTGTTGACCTTGACCGTTTGAACGTAAACGCAAAACTTCACCTGTTCTTGCATCAATAGGCCGTGGGTCACGGAATTCTTTGAAATAAACTTTTTTCTTTCCTACAATCTGAACAAATCTTCTAAATCTTTTCAGGAATGTTTTGTCTTTTAAGTGTAGGCTTTCATCAATATATTTCTGGGAAAATCTTGTGAACTTGTCATCACTTTTTGTCAGCCAAATTGTGGAAGGTTCAATTCTGTTATAACTTGCATACTTTGAACCAGTCAAACTTGGGATAAGTTCAAGATAAGCGTTCCCAGTTGTTTCCCTGTCACGCAAAAGTTGTTTTCTTAGTTTTCTTAATGAACCATCAGGGTTTGGGTTTTCAAGAATGTTTGTTTCCAACCATCTTTTTTCATGGACAATTTTTTCACTGTGTGTTTCAATTTGTGCTGGTGTAAGTTTTTTCTGTTCAATCTTAGCACCAAAACCTTCAATCCCAATTACCATTGCATCAATGTTGGGGCCAAGTTCACTTGAATATTCTGCAAGAACTGAAAGTTCTTCCTGTGAAAGTGGTGGCTTTATGATGTTGGTTCCAAAAGCAACACTGGTTTCAGTTGAAAGGGCACTTGACTGTTCCTTTCTAATTTTACGCTGGTCAATACCAATCACCGTTGCTTTTAGAATTGATTTGTTCCCATTCTTGTCTTCAACGGGAATTGACCTTGTTTCTGTGATGACTTTACTGGCACCACGTTTCATCAATCTTTTCTTTCCCATATTTTGTTCCCTTCCTTACATCACGCCTGGTTCACTTGTTCTTCTTTTTTTCTTTCCATTGAACGCTGTTGTCACCGCAATGTCTAGTGCATCGAATAAATCTTTATAACGTCCATCAGGCATACCAAGCAAATGTTCTTGAAGTTCGTGCATACCTTCTTTCAAAAATACTTGCCCCCGTTCAAAGTAAGCTGACAATTTCCAGGCCCTCATTGTCTTGTCAGTGTCCGTGAACACTGGAACAGCACGAACATTGGCCAGTTTACTATCTGAACGCATATCTTGAAGTAAGGCCCTTTGGTAACCATTGGCTTCAACGGCCACTTTGATTGGGTCATACTTCCTGAAAGCTTCACCAATAACAGACTTCTGTTGTGTGTAATGGGTCACCCTGTTGTAATATTCTAGCACATAAATATTAAAAGTTTTAGGACAAACACCAATTGTGCAATGTGCGAATTTGTCAGCGTTTTCAGCTTGCTTGATTGCAAGGTCAACACCCTGAAAGATTTTAAGTTCCCTGATAGTAACGTCTTCCATCTTGAACCAGTTGAACCATTCAACTTTGAAGATTTTACCCTTCATGGCCTCAACGTCATTTTGCATTTGGGAATTAAAAATAATTGTTCCCTGTTGCTTTTTAAGTTTCAACAGGAATTTCACACTAAATTTGTCAGGCCAGAAAGAAACGAATCTTTTATGTTCTGGTGCTGACCTTTTACATCCCTTTTTTGGAATCAACGCTGGAATTCTAATGTAATTCTTTTTTAATACCTTACCTTTTTTGTTCTTTACTGTGAAAACAGTGTCAATCAAGGTTCCATAAATATCATCAGGATGATAACGGGTTCCAATGACGTTCATTGTCCCATCAGGTTCAAGTGTTGGGTGAAGAATTTTATAAAGCCACGTTCTAAGTTTTTCACGTTGTGCTTCTGTTTTTGAATTTTCTTCATCAACTAAGTCATCAGCATAAATTTTGTCAAAGTGTTTTGAAGCAAGTGCCCCTGTGTAACCAACCGTTGAAACGGTTGGTTCTTTTGATGTTGATGTTCTTGGCTTAATATTTATTTCACTATCATTCCAAAGACCACCCTTGTAATCACCAAAGACTTCAATGAAACGTGGTGATTCAAGTTTCTGTTTTATTTCTCGCAAAAATCCAATTGCGTTTGTGTCAGTTTTTGAAGCAATTAAAATTCTAATATTTGGGTTTTGAAGAATATCCAAAATTATTGAACTGATTGTCAGAATTGTTGACTTACCACCACCACGTGGTGCAAGTCCCAAGTGCCACAACTGGTCTTCAATTCTTACTGATGAACTTTCCCTGTGATAGTACATTAGAATGTGAAAGTCTTGAAGCTTGTCATAACCAAGAACTTCTTTCATCAGCAAATCAATTCTGGAATGATTGATGATTTGGTCACGCAACCAATGTTTTTCAGTCAGCTTCAATTTCTTGAACTGGTCAATTGCTGTTTGTCGTTCCCTGACAGCCGCTAAATGATGCTTGTCAGTGATAAGATTTCCACCTTTCATTATTTCACACCACTTAAATTTTTACGGTTTTGAAACCAGCCGCTTGCGGGTGACCACCGCCACCAAACTTTTTTGCAATTTCTGAAACATCAAAATTTTTCCTTGAACGCAATGACCACATCACTTGGTCTTCAAAGACAGTGAATGAAGCAACAAAAGGCGCATCAGGAAATTTTTCAAGTAATTTTGCACCAACTTCTGACCAGGCAATTGTTGTGTTCACAATTGGAACTTCATGGCCTTCAATTTTTTTCACAAATGGGTGCTTGCAAATATTGTCAACTAAGTTGTCATACATTCTTTTAAGAACAGCACCTTCTTTTTTCAGTTCTTCAACGTCAAACTTATCCCACAATTCAAAATCCATTGGATAAGAAACAAGTGCTTTGTGAACTTCTTCTGAACCTTCCATTTCAAACTTCCATAAGTCACGGTCAGAAATGTGTGCAATCAATTGTGGGATTGCTGGAACAGTTGGGTTGATGTGTGCTTCATGTGCATCACCATGAAAGTATTCCCATGAAAGTAATGCGCCTGACTTGTTCATATCAAAGTTTATTTCAAGCCAATCATATTTCCCTTTCAGCGGTTCAAGTTTTTCTTGTGCTGTTTTGTGATGGTCAATCAGAATTATTTTCTGACAATGTTCCTTTAATTCAAGAAGTGTTTTTTCATCAAAAGAGAAATCAAGAATGAAAACAGCTTCCCAAATCTTATTTTTTTCAATGTATTTTTCTGGAATAGGCATCCCGTAAGAACACGGAATGTAAACAGCATCATCTTTGAATTTTTTCCAAGCTGAATAAGCTGAACCAAAACCGTCATAACAGTTTGAATGATATAAAATACAGTTTTTCATTATTGTTTCCTTTTCAGTTTTATTTTTACTTTTGTCTTCTTTTCTGTTTTCTTTTCAACTTCTGGAATTAAAACCTTATCAGGAATAAATTTCCTTATTCTTTTTTCATCTTCACCAAGTGATGCAAGAAGTTCTGGCCGCATTTCAATAATGGGTTTATTTGCCATGGCATTAAGTCTGGCCACTTCATCATTCACTTGCTGTTTCACATCATCGGTGGTCATAGTTGAAAAAGTCATTTCAGCTTCAACACTGACTTCACCACCCTTGTTTTCAATAAAACCTAATTGCTGGCCAAGCTTCACAACGTCTTTGTTGATGTCATGTTTCATCTTAATAGCCGCAACAAGTGCCGTGAACTGTTTTCTGAAATCAAAACGCTTTTGCATTTTGTCCAAGTCTTTCACAAGCACACGTGACTTTTCCACAAATTCTGAATAAACTTTTACAGAATCGAGTGACCTAAAAGTTTCATTGTCGATGTCATGAATTCTTGCCAAGTATTGTTTATAAATGTGCGGCTGTATGTTTAATTTTTCTAAAATTTCAATGTCAGAATAACCTTTCCCTTTCAAACTTCTAATATTTATTTCAAGTTCCCTTTGCTGGGAAGCTGTCAGCTTGTTTGAAGGTTTCTGTTTTTTCTTTTTCTTCTTTTTTTCTTCACTCATTATTTACGCCTTAGATTGTGTCAGAATCAGCAACAATCTTCATGTTGCTTGCTTTGAAAAGTCCAGTTGGTGAAATATAAGGAACACCAAGGCCAGCCAAATCTTCCCAGTCAGCATCAATGATGTCATGTTTGTCAGCAACCATTGGAAGCTGGGAACAGTAATTGAACTTGTAAACCTTGCCACCATTCTTTGTTGTTGGCCCGTGTTTTCTTGGGTCATATTTTTCTTTTGCCCTAAATGACCAGTTATATTCTGAACCGTCTTCTTCCCAAACATTGGCAAGAAATTCTTTGGTGACTTCTGGTGTCCATCTTGGGTCATCAATTCTTCCAATTGCAACACGTGAACTTTCAGAACAGAACTGGAAGAAGTCGGTTTTTCTAAACCCTTCATGTGTCATGTCCACAATTTCAATTTTCCCTTCACCCTTATCAACACAAATTCCAACGTGTGACCATTCACCACCAATGACTTTGGTGGTAAGTTTGTCATAGTCAACTTGAAAAACTAAATCACCAGCTTGAAGCTGGTTGTAAAGTTTTTGAAATGTAAGTTTTTTCATGTGTGGATAGTAAGTTGTAAGACGAATAAAAGGCACCGTGTACTTCAACAGATTGAACCACAACTTTGTGTCCATCAACCAGAAAAGAGTGTGTTGTTTTACTTTCTTAAAAACAGTTTCAAAAAAATTATTCTTTTGTTCCATGTTCTGTCTTCCTTGATTTTTTGACAAATCCAAATCCCTTGCATTTGTCGCATTGCTGTCTTCCATGAACGATTGTTTCAACAATCTTTTTCACAGTGTCACCGTTTAATTTTCCAGCATCGTTTAATGAATTAAGGTCAAGGTTATCATCAAAACGAACAGTTGAAATTCCATTATAAAATTCATCGTATTTTTCAACCGTATAACCTTGACCTTTACAATGCTGACACAGCTGAAAGGTGTTGTTGAATTCTTGCATGACTTCTTTGACTGTTTTCTTTTTTGTTGTCGGTAAGTCACGAACAGACAACCATCCTTTTGCTGGCATAAAATTCCCCTTATTACTACACTGTAAAGTGTTTTTACTACAATGTCAAACCTAGTCCACTCTTACAACTTCAAGAACAGGAACAAGCTTCTTAGGGTCTTGCGGTGATTGTGACAACCCAATGAACTTCACAATCAAATCAACACTTGACGCATCCTGACCATGAATGTCAATCAGTCTGGAACAACCAACACCTTTCAAACTTTCAATGTAATATTGCCCGTGTCCAGTTTGCGCTTCAAAGCCACTGTCATCAGTCAGTTGAATGTAATTAAATGCACAGGCCTTCTTGTCACCAGCTGGTGCAATTATGGTGTCACCAATGACCATCACTTTGAATTGCTTGTTCAAGTGCTTTGTTTGGTTCTTAACATACTCACTGGAATTCAAAATAAATGGGACTTTTTCTTTTTTCTTGGCTTGTTCCTTTTGAATCTTTTTGAATTCCTTATTTGTCACAACTTCTGATTCAACTTCTTGTGGTGCTTCTGTGTTCACATGATTCACACCATTGGCATAAATGTTTTCCATTGCCCTTGCGTTCTGTTCGTTGATTGCCTTCACCTGTTCTGGTGTCAAAGCAAAAGCGTTCATTGAAAGCGTGAAAAGTAAAATTAAAGTTTTCATGATTCCCCCTTATTTCACGTTGAATGTGGCTGAATAAGTCACATCAATCATTTTCCCATAGTCATTACTTCTTTTTGATTCAATCATAACTTTGAAACCTTCTTCTAATTTTGTAATTCTGAAAACTTTACGGCCAACCTTGCCTTCCATCAAACCAGCTTCAAGAATCGCAACAATTGCTTTTCTTTCTGTTGCTGTAAGGTGTTTGTGTTCTTGCACGTTTGTGATTTGCATGGTTGCCCCTTAGTTTGTTTCTTAATACTATCTTACTACATTGTAGGAAATAGAACAATAAAAAAGACACTATCTAAGTGCCTGTTTTTACTACAATGTGGTAAGAAATTTAGAAGCGTGGTCTTGAATGTTTCATTTCATATTCTTCTGAAACATAGCCTGTTTGTTCCAGCATGGTCATAAAAATAGAACACAACCTGTTTTCAAGCTTCTTATGCTTTGGTGTGTGTTTGACATCAATCAAGTGGGCCAACTCATGGGCCAATGTTTCAAGCAAGTCAATTTTACTGAAAGGAACCTTCTTCCTTTTTAATGGTTTCAGCTGATGTGATTTGACATAATATAAGTTCAGGGAAATGTAACGCCTTTTTACTTGGTTGGTGTGGGTGTTTGTTTCAGTCACCAACTGTGCGTGACAGTGTTGAATTTGTTCCAACCTGGGTTTCACGGCAATGATTTTTTCAAGTTGTTCAACTGGAACAATTTTGCTTGCACGTTTAAGGTAAGGAATCACCCATTTAAGTTCTGGTGAAATTTTTACGCTCATTTGTTTTGTCTTCCTTGACTAATTTGAATGTAAACCCACACACTGGCCTTTGTTCCTTTAAGGCCCTACAAATTCCAGCATCACTTATTTTCAAATCTTTTGATGCTTCTTTGTATGATGCGTAAACTTTTTTATTGTTTAAGCACATCACTGGAAAACTAAACTTCTTTGCTTTTTTGTCCTGTCTGTCTTGAATAACGGCTTTGATTTTATTTAATTCTTTTTCAATGGAAATATTTTCCTTGAAATCAATTAAAAAATACTTCTTACCAACCATGCGCTTCTTTTTTATACAAGTAATTATTGATGAAACTGAAACATTCAATTGTTTTGAAGCATCAGCAACAGAATCGTAAACTTCACCAGTATTTAAGTTTAGAAGTTTTCTTTTTAAGTGATTCATTTTTCCATCTTTCCAAAGATTGGTGGAAACAAGTTTTGAAGACAGCCTTCTTTTTTCTGTAATAACAGAACCGCAATGGCCAAACTCACCACCAGCTGTTCGATTGTAACCGTGTAATGGGTTGTTTGATTTGTGTCGCTTTATGAAATTTTTTTCAGCTTGAAACATTTCTTCTTTTGAACTGCACATTTTTACAGTTTTCCACTTACACTTGAATTCATTTTCTCTAAGTGCTTGATGGAAAAATGAACCAGCACCACGTTTGGCTTGCCTGATATGCTCATTTGAACGCTTCTTCAAAGTTGCTGTTGTGCATCCAAAATATTTTTTACCGTTATCAAAAACAGCACAATAGACAATCACCCGTTACCGCCGATTTGAAAAACTGAATTCTTTTTGAAATCAGTCCTACCATTTTCATAGGAATCGCACAATATAGGTGTTCTAAAAACCATTCCATTTTCTGGGTGGTTCACCCATAAAGCTTGCTGTGGTCTTTCAAAAGAAAAATTCATAATATTTGAAAATTCATCAGCACCTTTCACACTTCCATTTATGACAAGTTGATTTGTGTGAACATACTGGTGAAAGTGTCCAACCATCATGACATCAAAAGACTTGTTTACTGATGCTTGTTTCTTTTGCTTTCTATGAAAGCCCAACATCAATGGTGAAAAGATTCCAGCAATGGCATTTCCACCCCTGAACTGGTCACCGTGTGTAAGAAGAAAACCTTGGTCATAAATTCTGAAATGCGCATCAGGCCCATCAGGAATCAAGAACGTCACACGGTCATCATTCTTGAAGTGCCTGGCCATAAACTGGTAAACCAGCCATTCATAATTGTCAAAGACCTTATTTTTTGCACGTGGTTTTTTGTGAAGCCTTCCATGGTTACCAACAACACAAGGAATAAAGATTCTTTTGAAATATTTCAAATGAAGTTCAACACCATCAATAAGAATGTCAGTAAGTGCCAACAATGAACGCATGATTGAATCTTCATTTGTTTCAGCAAGTTCTTCATGAATGTTTCCTGAAAGAAGGTCACCGCCAAGGGCCAAAACAAAACCGTCATAAACTGGGTTTTTTGTTCTGTTGAAAAGAATGTCAATGGAAGTGTTGAAAGTGTGTTGAAGTCTTTTGGTTGCAATGTCACGGTTGAATTCGTTTACATAATTGATTTGTGCTGGGTCAACGTATTCATCAAAGTGAATGTCTGAAAGAAACAAGCATGGAATTCCATGTGTTTCATTTTTGCTTTGCTTTGGTTGCAACCAATCGGGCACACTTCCAAAGTCATGCTTCTTCATGTCCCAAATCATGTTGGTCAAGTGTGCTGATGTCAGTGCTTGTCTTTCAGCTTCACGCAAGTCAGCGTTTAATTTTGTGACTTCATCTTTTAATTTTTTTACTTCCACCCTATCTTCAAAATTTAGTGGTGGTGCCTGTTTCAAATCTTTGTTTTCTTTCTTCAATTCTTCCAGCTGTAAGTTTACTTTTTCAATCTTTACCAGAAGCTCATTTTCCCTTCTGGTTCTTGCTTGAAGAATGTGGTTGTCTTTTGGCCTGAACATCCCATTCTTGGAACGGTCAACAAGGTCAACACCTTCCAGCCGTAATTTTTCGGCCCAAACCCTGACTGTCCTTTCTGAAACCCCAAACTGTTCCCCAACTTCCAGAACTGTTTTGAAGGCGTTTAGGTCATTGTAAACTTTTTTGAATTGTTCTTTGCTGATGTCTTTCAGCTGACTTTTTTTAGGCAAAACAACCTTCCTTGATTGTATAACAATGTATAACAAAGATTTTACCACGTTCTGGAAAATGTGCAATAAAAAGGCCCAGCACTAATGGCCAGGCCTATTTAAGAACAAACAAGGTGGGTGAATATTTAAGCAACGTGGTCAAGTTTATTTGACCACACCATCCTTCCATTTTCTGCTAAAGACTTCTTATCAATCATGCAACATCCAATTTTTTATTCCACATATTTTTTATGGAATTTTTAAGTTTTCTATTACCTTCAATAAAGTCAAGGTAAACCATGCTTGAACTAATGTTCTTATGCCCCAACATGGTCTTCACAGCATGAATGTCTTCACAGTTGTTGTAAAGTTTCACACCCATTGTGTGTCTAAGACTGTGAAGGCTTTTGTCTTTGTTTGGTGTTACATTGGCCCAAATCTTTCTGAACATTCTAGTTGAAACTGGGAAAATATTTCCACCGTTCTTTATTGTTGAAACATATTTCTTCAAACGCTGAAAAAAGGCTGGTGGGAGTGGAACCGTTTTGTCATTGCTTCCCTTCTTTCCTTTGATGGTTACTGTTCCATTATTGTTTAGGTCACTTGTTCTGACTTCAACAATTTCAGCTGACCTTGCACCAGTGAACAAAGCGAATTCAACCAAAAGAACGTGGAACTGGTTTCTGGTCATTGCAAGGTTCTTTCTTAATTGGTCAAGTTCATCATCAGTCAAAAATTTTGTTTGTGTAAGTTTCATAAAATCACCATCACCTTCAAAATATGTGGGGCCACCGCCTGGCCCCATTTTATTGTTTCTTATTTTGTAACATACTGAACAGAATCATCAAGCCAATCAACTTTCAAAACTTTTTCTTTTGTTTCAGATTCTTTCTGTCCTTTCATAGCTTGTGCAAATCTTTCTCTTAATTCTTGTGCTTGTTTTTCAGTTAAGTTTAAGATTTCAGTGTTCATTGTGTTTCCCCTTGTTTGCTTCCTTGATTTAATATTACTACAATGTAGGAAATAACACCAGAAAAAAGTGATTGTTTAAGTGACCGTTTTTACTACAATGTAGCAATTTTATTTCAACCTGTTCCCTTTTTGCCCCCAATGATTTAAGGTTTTCAACACTTCAAGGCTTTTGAAAGTCACCTTCACATTACCGTTCTTGAACATTTCCAGCTGGAAATAGGGGCCGTCAACAATGCTTCTATGGTTCCTAAGGGCCAAATCAACCAGTGAATGAATGTTCAGTTGTCTGTCAGGTTGAAGTTTACCATCAACTAGATAGCAAGCACGTTCAAGGTCTTCAATTAAAGCAAAGCGTGAATTCATTGATGAAATATAAGCTGGAAGACCTTTCCCATAAGTGTAAAAAATTGAGGCTCTGAAACTTTTTGGAATTCCAGTTTGAAGGCGTTTTTCACCTGTTGCCCTAAAACTATTCCCTTTTCTGAAAACAACATCAGTCACTTCTTCATAAATCTTTCTTATCATGGCCGTTGCTGTTGCTTCTTTTGAATTCATAAAACCGTGAATTGTTGCCATAACATTTTCAAAGTTGAAAACTGGTGCTTCATCTTCAAGCTTTTCATAAAGCTTTTCCTTGTCCGTTGTGGTCAAAAACTTTTCAACCTGAAATTCTTCAAGGCACTGGTGCCAGAATCTCACATCAAGCTTTTTCCTAATGTGTTCAATGTCACGTTCATCAATGTAATCAGGGTGTCTGACCTTTTCGGCCACTTCATAAGTGCAATGTTTCAACTTTTTTGCAAGCTGTAAAATTTGAAGGATGATTTCAGCTTCTTCATCACGGTTCTTCACCTTATCTTGAAGCGTTTCTTTTCTGGCCAAACTGTCATCAAAAATCATGATTATTCCCCTTTCATTTCTTCAAACCAATCATCTTTCCAAAGACTAGGGTGAACATTGTTTCCCTTACCAGTGTAAATGATGACAGCATCTTTTTTGTAAGGAATCTTTTTTAAGCCTGTGAAAAGAACCTTACCAGTGAAGAATTCAGTTCCAGAAAATTTCTTTGTTCTTAAATTTAATTTTACAAAAACTTTCATAACTATTCCCCTATGAAGTTTAGTAACCACTCAAGACCTTTAATTTCATCAACCTTTTCCAGCATCTTTTTCACAATCGCTTCCTGTTTTGTTGCCATTCCAGTTGAATCAAATTTTTCCCATTCAAGTTCAAGGTCTTTGATTTCATTTTTTAATTTTTCAATTCTTTGTTTAATTTGTGTTTTCATATAACTATTTTACTACAATGTAGTAATAAAAGTCAATAAAAAAAGCACCAACCAAGTGCTTGAAATGAAAGCCTAAATGTAAAAAAGAACGGGCCAAATGACAGGGCCGTGTTCTGGCCCGTTCGATGTTGGCCACTAGGGGAACCCATCACATCAAGATTGAACACGTTTTTATAATCCCTCAAGAATCATTTTACCAAGTTCTGGAATAATCACAACCTGAATTTATTTTTTATTTTTTCAGCTTTCTTTCTATCATCAAGAATCTTGACAATTTTCTTTTTCATGTTTAGCGTTTCCAGTTCCACACGCTTTTCAATGTCAAACTTAAAACCTATTTTGGTCAACAATTTTTCAAACTTATTTAATTCAACGTGTTTGTCCAAAACTGGGTGCTGTGCCACGATTGTTCCAAAAGGTGTTTGCATTTCTTTGAAAGAAATGAAACCAATATGAAACCCATCACCGCAAGGGCCAACATCAAAGTTGAAAACCTGTTCACCGTGTTGGAAACAAAACTTTGTTCTTAATTTTGGTGGCCACATGATTTCTTCATCATCTTCTTCACGTTCTTCTTTTGCCTTCTGGAAATCAAAAATCTTACCGGTGCTTTCTTCTGGTTTGAAGTCTTCCAAGCTTTTCAACTTTGGTCTTTCTGGTTTCCCTTCTTCTGTTGTTTCATCAGTCATGTTTTCACCTGTTCCATAAATTCTTTTTCAGTCAAAATTTTTATTCCAAAGGCATTGGCCTTTTCAAGTTTTGAACCAGCGTTTTCACCAACAACCAAGAAGTCTAATGACTTGCTGATTCCCTTTAAGTCACCACCGTTATTTTTTACTATAGTTTCATAGTGGCCGCGTGATTGACTTAGTTTTCCTGTAAAACAGAAAGACTTCCCTTTCAGTGTAACACTATCAAGTTTCTTTTTCACTGGTTTTTTTATTGTGATATGTGCAAGAACTTCTTCAATCAATTTTTCTTTTTTCTTCAACCATTCAACAATTGTTTTGGCCCTAATTTCACCCAGTCCACCAATCTGTGCAAGTTCTTCAACACTTAACTTCATGACTTTTTCAAGCGTGTCATGTCCAGAATCAGTGACCAGGGTGAAAATTGATTCACTTATTGATGGTATGTTCAAACATGACAGAAATAATGGAAGTGGGAATTCTTTATGTTTCTGGAAAGCAAGAATGTTTTCAGCTGATTTTTCTTTCACACCAGAAATTTCACCAATTAGGTCTTCTGGTTGTAAAGTGTAAAGGTCATCAACTGTCTGAACAATTCCAGCTTCAAACATTTGGTCAATTCTTTCTGGCCCCAAACCTTTCACCTTAAAGTGGTCTTTTATTTTGTCGGCCCACTTATAAAGGTCACCAAGTTTTCTGGAATCACAAACTGAATTCCCACAAATAAGGAAAGGCCCATCAACAAGAGTGCTTTCATTACAAGTTGGGCACTGTGAAGGTGTGTTGATGAAAGTGGCTGTGTTCTTATCGTTCTTTTTTACAACCCTTAGTATTAAAGGAATAACATCACCGCTTCTTACAACTTCCACCACATCACCACGTTTTGGAACTTCACCATTCCAAAGTTTTTTTATAACATCAAGATTAGCCAATGAAATGTTTTCAACAGTCACACCCAAATCAACTGGTTCAACTTTTGCCACTGGTGTGATGGTTCCAGCTTTTCCCATACTCCAAACAATGTCTTTTAGTTTTGTTTGTTTTGTTGGGTTTGAGTATTTCACAGCAACAGAAAATTTTGGGTTTCCACTTGGGTCACGGCCCATTCCATTCTGAACAAGAACTTCATCAATGGTCACAACAATTCCATCAGCTTCAAAGTTTTTATTGTCCCTGTCTTCACTTGCACGTGCAAAGAATGATTCAACATCATCAGCACCGTCACACTTCTTGTAAAAAATATTTTCCAAACCAAATTCTTTCAGCTTTTCAAACTTTTCCTGTTCACTATTTATTTCACCATTTGTCACAAGGCCGTAATAACGAACACACAGGTGGTGACATTCAGTTTCACCCTTGAATCGTTTCGCAATTCCAGCACCAGCGTTTCTGATGTTCTTATATTTATTTTTTAAGTGTTTGTTGTAAGTCTTTCTTGGAATAATTGCTTCACCAATTAAGGCCGTCACATTCTTGTCTTTAATTTCTGGGAGAACATTTTGCATCTTCAAAACATTTCTTGTGATGTCTTCACCAATGGAACCATCACCACGTGTGACAGCATTGATAAGTTTTCCTTTTTTGTAGTAAAGCACAAGGGCCATTCCATCGTATTTGTACGATGCAACAAACTGACAGCTTTGAAGCTTGTTCTTCTTCACCCATGTTTTGAAATCATCTAATGGAACTTTGTTCAATGATGCCATTGGAATTTTATGATTGCACTTTTCCCACGGTGTTTCTTCATCAAGAATCTTTCCAGTTGAATTCAAGCCAAACTTTGCATCATATTCTTCATCACTTATTAGTGGTTCACCACGTTCATAAGCAAGGTCATAGTCTTTCTTTGTAAGTTTCTTTTTCATAGTTGTCACCTATTTGACTAAACCAAACCTTTTCATTGCTTTGTTTATTTGGTCAGCTATTTCTTTATAATCTTTCTTGTTACCTTCATAAATTGCCCACCAGTCAGAATCAATTCCACGTTTCTGCAAAGTCACACAAAACTTTGTTGCGCTCATTGATGATTCTTCAACTAAGGCTTCAACCAAAAGTTCACAAGGTTCTTTACCGTCTTCTGTGCCTGGCCCTTCTGGGGTCACAGTTCACACCTTTCCACCACTTACATGACACAATTAGTCAGAAAAACACCTTCCTACACGCACATAAAAGCCCTTTACAGCTATTAAACCAAAAAGGGGCACCATTTAAGGCACCCCCACCTTAAAACCTAAATTTGACAAGGTTCTGTCCTTATCGTGAAGCCTTTTTAGTCTTTCTTTTGGTTGCCTTTTTAGCCGTGGCCGTTTTACGGGTTGCTGGAACTAAGAAAAGGCTTTCAAGGTTGCTTGCTGTTTCCAGAACCTTTCTGACTTCCTTCTTCTTGATGCGTGTCACATCGTGAATCAAGGCCACAACAAATTCAGGTTTCACCCCACCACTCAACACGTTTGTGAAAGCGGTTGAAATTTTCTTCAATTCACCTTTCAGCTTATTTAGGTTTGTTGCACCTAGTTCAGCTTTGATTGCTTTCTTTTGCTTCTTAACTGTCTTCTTTGATTCAACAGCTGGTGCCAGTTCTTGTGTTTCCATTTCTTCATCCTTTGTTTGGTCAGAAATTGTTCTGACAGTTTATTGTTGTCCTTCTAAAATTTGTCTTTCAGTTCCCAAGTCACGATTGATTGCATTACTTTCAGTGAACTTGTCTGGAAATCTTGCTTTAAGTTTTGCAATCACACGTTCATTTGCTTCATCAACTTCAAACATAAGCACATCAGCAATGATTGCTTCATACCAATTTACATCCCCCACTTCCTCCATGAAGTTCACACCGTCAACAAATTCCCCACGTGTGACTTTCAAGAAAGCTTCAATCAGTTCCCCACCTTCTGTGTTGAGTCCAATTACACCATGAAGAAGTCTGATGTTTGAAAGTACATCAGCAACACGTTTTGCTTGTGTCATCAATTCAGCTGGGTTTTCGTGGGCCGCTGAAATCATTGGCCAGTGATTCTTTTCCCAATCAACTAAAAATTGACTTTCTTTTCCATAAAATAAATATTTTTTAAGTGAATCAAGTTTTTGAAGCTGTTCCACTGTTCTTTGCAATTCGATAAGCAAAGCCGCACCCACTGGTGCATAAGAAAGACGTGCTTTGATTTTTTCAAAGTCCATGCTTTCAGTTCTTAAAGCGTTCTGTTTGAATTCTGAATTGTTCATGTTTTCCCCTTTACTTAATATTTTCAAAAACCTGTTGGGCAATTGGTTCAGCTGGTTCATTCACATAAAAATTGCCTTTTGTCTTTGTATAAATTTTTGCTTTTGCATTTTGTGCATCACGGGCACCTTCAACGCCTTCAACACCAGCCACTTCTTCCACATCAAGGAAAAGTTTTTGGTTTGTCATTGCGCTTGTCACTTTAATTGCTTTCTTCATCTTGGTCTTCCTTTTTATTTCTCAATTCACTTTCAGTTATCTGAAAATTGATGTCATACCTTTCCCAGAATAAAACTGGGTCAACACTCTTTTTAATTTTCAACCAGTTTAGTTTGTCCACCTTTTGGTGTAACAATTCTTTGATTGCTTCTAGTTCGTTCATAGCGTTTCCCTTGTTTTGTAACGTGTGAACTTGTCACCCATTTCTTCCCTTAACTTGTCCACGCTGGGAACTTCATCAATTCCAATCTTTTCAGTGCTTGGAATAATTTCTTTGGTTGTCTTATTTCTGAAATAAGCTTTGATGATTGTGTCTTCACCACGCAAAAACTCTTTTGACTTTTTGACGTTAAGTTTATAACAACCATTTTTCTTTTCAGGCTTTGACAATAAATCAAACCTTACCAAATCATTAAAACGTGCATATTCACTTTGTGTAAGAAGGCTTTTGAAGTCTTCCATAAAAAGTTCAGTTGATTGTTTGCTTGCACAGTGCTTGTAAGCTTTCACTAAACCAGAAAGAAGTGTTCCACAAAATTTCACTTCACGAAAATCTTCTAGTGAAACAAGTCTTTCACCACCCTTCAATAAAAATTCCACGTGGTCAGCTGAAATTCTTTTTTCAAGTTCCCACCTGTTCTTTATTTTTTCAAACTTATCTTTGTCAAAAATCATCATAGTGGTTTACCTGTCAACAGGTTGATTGCTTTTGCTTCACCCTGGCCGAACCTGTTTGAAACTTCTTTGAACATTTCTGGAAGGTGTGGGTTTGCATCGTGTGAAGTTCTTGTGTAGGTTTGACCAAACACATAATCTTTGCACACTTCACAAACATCAAACTGTTTTGCAACCATCACACAAGGTTCAGCGTCACCACTAATGTGAAGTTTGTTGTTACATTCAAACAGTTGTTTTGATTTTTTAAGTTTCTTCATGCTTCCTTCATCATCGTCATCATGTTTTGTGCATTTCATTTTTTGAGTGATGTAAACTTATCAATACTTTTCAGTTATGTCAACACCGATGTAAAAAGGTTATTTTTTTTTCTTACCTTCAACAAACGCTTCCACCTTCTTCAACAGAAAATCTTGCCAACTCAAACCACGTTTCAAAAGTTTCATTTTCGCTTTCAAATAAAGCGCGTCTGGAATCTTAACTTGAACTGATTTTTCTTTTTTGCCACTCATACTATTTTTCCTTTGATATACACGTTTAGTCTTGCAATTTCTTCTGACTGTTCACGGACAATTTTGTTTAAGTTTTTTATTTCTTCTAATGCTTCCAAATATTTCTTCTTAATGTTGACAACCTTAGAACCAGTTTCATTATCGTGAACCTTGCCACCAGCTTCACGCACCCATGTTGCAGCTGTTCCATAAGAAGGTGATTTATTTCTTTTCATTTTATATTCTTGAAGTTTAAGAAATAAATCACCTTGTGATTTATCATTAAGTCTCGATAGGCACTGTAAAGTTTCTCTCCCATATTCCCTAAACCTTTCAGCTCCGTAAGACAGCATCATATTTTTTGCACTTTTGAACTTTATTTCAGTCCAACCAAATTCACCTTCAATCAACTCACCAAATGTTGAATAAACATCAAAATACTTTTCAGCATCTAATTTTTCCAATTCTATTAAACACATTGTCAATTCAGTTTCATTGTCCCTTTGCTTTGCTAAAATTAAATGAATTTTTTCAACTAATACTTTTACAACTTCTTTCTGTGACATACCTTTAACTAACATTTTTAGCTCCTTTGTTATTCGTTTATACCTCTTATTTACATAAGCATGGTGTTTGCAAAATTTGCCCATACCCTTTTTCCTCAGATTCTTAGTCACTTTTCTTCTTTCCAACCCACACCAACAGAAACTTCTTTTTTGGCCCAACGGGGCGCACCACATACATAGCATTTGTGATTCATTTCCATTCTTTTTAATTCTTCGATGGTATAGAACTGAAGGTGTTACAAATTTAGTTTTTCCACAACCTTTACAATACAATGGAACATAAACTTTTACTATTTTACCGTTTGGTTGTCCCATGGAATACTTTATTTTAGTAACAATATCAACTTCACCATTTAATAAATTAGAGATTTTTTTATTTAATAACGGCTTACGTTTAATTCTTTCTTTTCTTAGCCCAATCTTCCAACCGCACACTTTCCCACAAACACCAGCAACGTGTAATCGTCTTTGTTTACTTACTAGATATTTAATACCACACACTATACAGTTTTTATATACAGTCACACCAAATTCATTATGGCCACTTTTATATGTTAATTTTCTACCAACACGCTTTGGGTTGTGTGAAAGCTGCCTACTTGTATAAACTGAAAGGTCAATTTTTGTTTCCTCACACTCACCCAGTATTTTACATTCTGGACACTGACAATAAACCAACCTTTTTAGCACAGCCTCATACTTACTGGGTTGCCTTGTTTTCATAAAATTTGAAACGCAAGCTTTCTGACCGCAAGTTTTTGGAATCCCATTTCTATGTGACGGTGCAATCTTTATAAACTTCTGACAAACTTGACACTTGTGTTTATTCTGATTTTCTTCAACCCACTTAGAGACAAACCCTTTCCCCATTCTTGGCCAAGACATCGAGCATTTTTTTGAGCAAAAGACTGTTCCACTTTTTCTAAACCTTTGCCAATCAACCATGTTCTGAATGTGTTGAACTAATTTTCCACACACACTGCAACAACACTTGCCCACAACTAAAGCGTTGAACACATCAACTTTGTAAATCCTGTTTTGCTGTTTACGTTGCATAAGTTTTAATACACCATGATTTCATGATTGGCAATAAGTAAAAAAAATTTGCCATGATTTCATGACCGCCCCTTAAGTGAATAACTTGCGAATTAGCGTTTTCCTTGCCTAGTGTGAAAAGCGTAAGTGCTTGAAAACACGTGAATACCACCCAACCCTTTGATTTTACATTTGAAACATGACGTTCATGTTCGGGGCCGCGTGTATAAGCTTGTCATGTTTGGTGTGCAAGTTCCGAAAACAATCATAAACGGAACCACGAACATGAAACATTCAAACAGGTTGCAAACTTACCACGTGAAACCATCCTGAAAAGGTAAGTTGGAAGGGGCCAAGAAGAACATGGTTGGAGTATAAGAAAAAAGGCCTCTTACATAAACACGCTTGAGTGGGGCATTTGATATGTAATGTTTGTTATTTGTTATGTTTTGGTAAGTTTACTGGAAGAATAAACATTGTTAAGTATGTTTGCCAGTAATGTTCACACTTGGTGCATACTTGATTCAATACTAATGTTTATATGTACTGTTATAGCTCACACTTACTACTTAATGATGTTATGTTGTGGTCAATATGTTGTTCTAGTATATGTAATAGTATTAGTGAATAGTGTTGATGTCTTGGTTGAATTGATTTCTTTTTCTTCCTTTTTTGGGATTGTATGTTTGTTAAGTTTGTAATGTTTAGTGTTTATATTGTTACACTTCTTACATATTCCTTTTAATGTTGATTTAGTCCAACCTTTCTTTGTTTGGGATGGTTGTTTATACTGTAAGCATTTTCTGCAAAGAATTCTTATTTCTTCCATTTTATTCTGTAATGTTTTGGATGTTGTTAAGTTTGTTCTTCAAGTTGTTATTTAATTGAAGTTGTTGTTCTAATTGATTGTAGTAAGCTTTGGTAAGTAATGTTTGGAAAGTGATTGCTTCAATAATGTCATTCTTTTCTTTTACTTCTTTTTGGAGGTTGTTGATAGTGTTGTTATGTTCTTCTAGTCTTTTCCAAAGTTGATTGTTGATGACTTCTTTTTCATCCTTCTTCTTTGTTATCTCTGAAAAGGGTTCGTGGTTCTTCTTGTTGGGTTGAAGGTTCTGTCCTGATTCCACTAATTGTTTCAGTTGTTGTGCTGTTGGTTGATTGTCTTTGTTTTGCTTTTTCATTTAATTCCTTTGCTATGTTTTGAAACTTCTTAATTGTTTTTTCTCTTTCTGTTTCTTCTAGTTTATACTGTTCTTTTAATTCAGTTGGGAAAATTGCTGAAAAAGTGGGTTTTTCGATGTATTTTCTTTCTTCTTCATGTTGTTTTTTCTTTGTAAGTTTATGGTTATTTTTCTTTTTATTTCGGGCACTTATCTGTTGTGCTGTCATCTTCCTTGTCATGTTTGTCTTCTTCCTTGAAAATCTTTTTATTCATTTCAATGTGTAAGTTTCCACGCTCACACTTACGCCTTCTAGGTGTCACACTTGATGCACACTTTGTTTTTGCTTCAAAACATACTTTGGAACTTGAATTTCATGTTTTGAACATGAAACGGCTTTCTGAACCATGGTTGAATTGCAATGGTTACAGTTGAACCAAATTCCAATTGATGTTTCACCGATGAAGGTCATTTCATCTTGGTTTATTTCTTTTGAACAGCATGAACACTTTCTGGAAAAGTTGAATCTGTGCTTGTTGCTGTTATGAAATGTTTGGTGTTCTTTCTGAATGTTCCTGATTTGTGTTGTAATACTCATTTTCATCCTTTCCTATTGTTTGCCAAAACCTGTAATTCAGAACAAGTAAAAAGGCAACAAACGCCAAATAAATTAAGAAACAATTAAGTGCTGTCATGTTTTATTTTCCTTCACCAACAATGAAGCTATGGTGAATAGTGTTTTGTTTCCTTCACCTAAGACTTCAAGTAATCTTTCTTTTTCCTGTAAATAGATTTTTGCAAAGCTTTTGTCATGTTTTGTTATTGACATCGTATTGTGAATCAAATCAGCAAGCTTGATTGTCTTTCCATAGTGGTCAGCACGTGCAATGTGGTTCTTGTCTATTTCTTTTCTAATTGCACGGTTTCCATGTTCATGTTTTGAAACATCAGTGACCATTTCAACTAAATCAGCAACCCTTTCACCAAATCTTGATTTAATTTCTTCCAGGGGAACATTACAGTCTTCAACTACATCATGAAGCAAGGCCGCTGAAACAATTTCTTCACTGTAACCTAATGACTTGATGATTTCTGCAACGGCCATTGGGTGGTTGATGTAGGGTTCATTTGTGTACTTTCTGAACTGTCCACGGTGCGCATTGTTTGCAAACCATTCAGCTTCTTGAATGATGTTTGTTTTCATTCCATCACCTGTTCTTCTGGGAGTGAGAAAGTCCATTCTTCTTGCTGTTCAACCTTTTTGAACTTTTCAAGGAAATCTTCTTTTTCTCTTATGTACTGTTGGCCCGATGCTGAAACATAACAAACCGCTGTCACCCATTGTCTTGTTGTTGGGTGCTTCATTGGAATGTCATCATTCACAACTTCATAAGTTTTTTCTTTGTAAGTGTAGAAAGGCATCACTGTTTCCCTTTTTTGAAGTCAACGTGAACAACCTTTCTTTCATCTTCAATTCTTTGTTGTTCAGCAATGTCTTGTTTGTAAGTTTTCAGATAAGTTTGAAACTGTTCTGGTGTGATAAGTTTTGCATCAATGTCTTTACTGAAATGTGACCACATTGAAAGCTGACCAGCACCAAAGAAACCAGAATCAGCAACCTGAAACCCTATTCTGTCCATTTCTTCATCAACTTCTGTAATGGTCATCAATACTTTTGTTTTTTCTGAACGATAGTGTTCACCAAGTTGTGGTTTCATTTTATTCTTCCTTGTCCATTACAAATTTTCTGATTTCTTCTTCTGTTTTACAACCAGCTTTTATTGCTTCTTGAATTAGTTCCTTTGAACAATTAAGTGCAATTGAAAGTGGTGCAATCGCAATTCCAGCAACAGTTCCAATTGCTTCACCAGCAAGTTTTGCCATTTCTCCAAACATTACTTATTCCCTTGTTCTTTTATTTCTTCTAATTGAGCAATGACTTCCATTCTTTTTGCATTGTCAATTCTTACTTCCCTGATAGTCACTTGTTTAATTTTGTGATATTTCAATTTAGGTTGTAAGTATTGCTGAACAGCAATTTTCAATTCATCTTCCCTAAGTATGACATCCATGTTCTTGTCCTTTTGGCCCCTGTTCTTCCATGATTGGAAAGGTAGGCCATGATTGTTTTGTTTTATCTTCAACCTTTTGCTTAAAAGCTTTTGCACGTTCCATAATGCCTTCAATTGAACAGTCTGGCACCTTGCCAAGGTGTTTCTTCTTGAAAAGGTTATATTCACGCATAAGCATCACTTGTGCATCACCAATGACCAATTCACCCGTTTCAGCTGGATTGATTTCAAAGGCCAAAATTAAGTGTTCTAGGGCCTGAATAAAGCCGTACTGACAGCAAGCTTCAAGATGCTTCTGGAATTCACTATCACCCATCTTTTTCTTTGGTGCTTGCCCAAAAACTGTTCTTGTCATTTGCCTGGCCCACGTATTGGCCCAATTTTCACTTAATTGAAGTTGTGTCATTCACCATCACCTTTGTTTTTTATTGCAACCTTCAAAATCCATTTACTATCACTTGTGAAGTCATGGTAAGTTGTTGCCCCGTTATCCCAATCAATTCTTATTCTTCCTGTGTCTTTGTAGTACATTGCAACGTGACCTGTCCACCTTTCCTTTGTGATAGGGTCAACGTAATCAACCAGCCTTTCTTTCAGCATTTGAAGACAAGGAAACTTATCAAACAGCTTTTCCCTTTCTTGTTCTGGGTGTGTATTCGATTCCATGAAACAAACCGCCTTCCTTTCTTATTCTGACTACTTTCATGAAGCCAAAATCTTTGTGCATATTGTAGCATTGAACAGCGTGTTTCTTGGAAACTGGTTCTTTGCCTAAATGTTCCCCATCAAGAACGTGCTTCCACACCACGTGCCATTTCCCCCAAGGCCACAAACGGGCCAAAAGTTCTTTGAACGTGATGTGAACCACCTTCCCATTTAATTCAAATGGAATCTTCATTGCGCTTTCACCCGATTTGCTTCTAGTGCAAGTGCTTTTGCTTTTTTGTCTTTAATGTAACCAACCATCAGAATTGAATAATTGGCCAAATCAAGAAGTGTGTCTTCAACAGATTCATCAGCAACCTTTAAGGTTCCCTTCTGAACAAACGTGTTTACACGCATCACCTTATCCATCATACGTGTAAGGAAACCTTGTTCTGTTGAACAGATTCCCATTTCTTCAACCACTTTGAAGTTTGCAAAGGCATCACCTTTGTCACCTGTGTAATCGTGATTTTTCTTTTTTACTGTTTCATTCATTCTTGTCACAGCTTCTAAATGAAACTGAACAAATTCACTTCCTGTCATCTTCCACGCTCCCTGTCTTGTATTTATTCCCTGATGATTCCAAGAACATCAGATTCATTCATTAGTAAGTAATCTTTTCCTGAAAAAGTGACTTCACTTCCAGCATACTTTCCAAACATGACTTTATTGCCCACTTGAATTTTAGAATCAAGTGTTTCACTTACTGCAACAACAATTCCTTCTTGTGGCTTTTCGCCTTTCATACTGTCTGGAAGAATAATCCCACCAGCTGTCTTTTCTTCTTGCTTATCACGTTCAATTAAAATGTTTTTGTTCAATGGTTCAAATTTCATATTCATCCTTAAAAAGGAAAGGTGGCATGATTCCACACCACCTTCCTAAGTGCATCTTATGCTTCAACTGTGTTGTTGCTGTCTGTTGATTCAACCTTTGTCTTCAATTTCTTTTTCAAAGGTTTTTTTGATGTTGCTTTTGCTTCAAACACACTTCCTTGTGAATGTTTTCTAAAAATTTCTTCTTTTGTTTCATTGTCGATGACTGTTGTGACCTTAAACTTCACAAAATCACCTTCAACCACTTTCACACTTGTTGGGTCTTGCCCTTGCATAAATTGAACCATTTCTTCTTCTGAACAGTCAATTTCTTTTGCAATAAACCACAACCCAAAAAGAAGGTGTTTCCTTAAAATAATGTAGTGCCTGACTGGTTTAGTTTCCACCGATTCCATGTTCAATGTTCCTTTGTTTTAATAATTTTTTAAGTTGTGCTAAATGCTTCTTACGGCCAGGCCTACTTGTTTCAAAGACAGCAAGCTGTTCTTCAAGCCACTTGTTCTTTGTCAAAAGTTCTTGTTCTTGCTTCTTATTCAACAAACACAATGATGTTGTGCTGGAAAGCCTTGTCATTAGTTCAGCTGTTTGCATTTCAAGCGCAATCACCCTAATTTGTGACCATGCCAGCATTGCAAGACCAGAAGCAAGACTAATTGTTGTCATTATTGTTCTTACCATCACCATCAACCTTTGGAATTAAACCGTCTTCTTGCATTTGCTTCAAGACTTCATCAAGTTTCTTCATTGGTCTTTCTTTCTGACACTTTTTACAACCATCACGCCAATGATAGGTGTTTCCATGTTTGTCACAAATATTAAAACCTTTGAATGTTCTTGTTGTCACTGTTCAGTTATCCCATCAAAATCAAACCATCTTCCTGTTTCTGCAAACACAAGCCAAGTTCCTGTCTTCTTATGTTTCTTCAACAAAACAAGGTTTCCACCTGGGAAATAAGCAAACTTAAAGTCAGGTGACAATGAAGCAACCTTCTTCATTTCATTGACCTTTCTGACTCTCATTAGTTCTGCTTTTGTAAGTGGTTCCATTCTTAAAATTGTACGCATAAAATCAGAAAAAATCAAAAGTTTGCCCGATTCAATGCGTCTTTCACATCCATTACTTGATGTGGCATCAATTGGGGAAATTTTTCTTTGATTTGTTCTTCTGTCATGTTCAATATTTGCTGAAAAAGCTGTTCCAAAGAATCTTTTTCCCTACTCGAACACTTAATTCTAATTTTCTTCACATCACTATTATACATTCACCACCACCTTGTTTCTTAAATTGTCATACTAAAATTTATTTTTATTCTGTATGCCATGTTTACGCTGGCCCTTAGTTTATTCTTCAACTTTAAGAATTCTGACAAATCACTGTCATCCCTCATGCTTGTGATTTCAACATCAATCATGTAAGTGTCACTTTTTTCATCGAATTCAACATCATGGTCTTCAACTATTATTGATTGATTCAAAACCTTTTCTAAATCTTTTGATGCCATTTCTTACTTCCTTTTTTTAAGCTGTTTCTTCCCACGTGTTGAAGTGACTTCAATCTTTTCTGGAAGTTCAACTTTGTCTTTGTAGAATACAACACCACAATCAGGGCAAATTGAAGTAAGTGAACCAAACTTCATTTTGTTTCTTCCTTGTTCCCAAGCATCAACTGTGTGTTTTCCATATTTCTGAATTAGTAAATCTTTTGTTTCTGGTTTTATCTTTTGCATTTGACCTTTCTTGGCCATGCACTTGTGGGCAAAAGTTGTTGTTGTGTTTGCAATTTTATAAGCAATCATTTTAAGTTCAACACATTTCCCTTTAATGCCCCTCTTCTTGAATACTTTCTGAACAACATAAGTCACATCGTTCATCGTGAATGAAGCATCTTTTTTGACTTCTTTCAAATCAAGTTCAACTGGGTTTAGTCGTTCTTTGTCGTATGAATCAAAAACTGTTACTTTCATTTTAATGTCAGCCCCTTGTTTAGCGATTGACCACCACCAATTGTGTTTCTCTTTTCACGTGCTTCTTGTGCGTGAGTGATGATAAGTGCAAGCCTTCCAGCAAATGTCATCTTTTCAGCATCAGAAGGCTTGATTGTTGCCCTATTCTTCCAAAGAAGCTTCCACGATTGCCTACACGTTGCCACAACACGTTTGATGTCAGAATCAGAAACACCGTGAACACCAGCATTTTCAAATTCATATTTCACACGTCTTGCTGTTCTTTCCCATGTTTCATCAGGGTTTCCAGCTTCATCATAGGTTGTTCCGCACAACATACAAGTCTTGTTTGGATATAACAGCAACCTTTTCTTTTCAAATGACAACAACTTTGCGGCCACAACTTTTTGTGGGTTGTAAATCCGATTCATAGCTTCAAGCATTGTCACTGGTTCATCAGGGTTCATCCCGATGCAATTTATGCAACAAAGAATCCCGTGCTTTTCTTCTTTCACTGTGTTTTTCATTTTAATATTCCCTAAACTTCTTATGTTCCAAAAAGCCAAATGAAACTTTTACTTCCACCCATTGGCCTGGCCCATCCATCACTTCCAACCGTTCGCCACGTTTTCTGTAAAGCCTTTTGTCATCAAGTCCCAAGTAAAGTGTCGTTTCTGTCATTTGACCAACTGGAACAATCTTCTTTTGTTTCTTCTGGTTGCTTCCTTGCGCCTTCATTTCTTGCCCACCTTTTTGAATATTTCAGCATAATTGCTGTCATCAGCTTGCATGAATCTAATGTGGGCAAGTGTCGCACGTCTTACAAGTTCATTTCTTGAAATTGAAAAGCCATGTTCTTTCTCTAATTCAGCAATGTAGTTTTCAATTTCATTGACTTCACCTTCCATCATGGAAACTGAAAAAACCTTATCTTTTCTTTTTGACATTTTCTTGGCCCACTTGTTATCACAAAAGTATAACATATTATGTTACTGTTTAAGCCAGAATGTCAAATCAGTTATTAAAATCTAAACCTTCAATTGTTTTCTGTGTTTCACGTTCAATTTCTATTCTTGACTGAACTGATTCTTTTGCCTGATTCGCAATCTTATTGTGTAAGTGCATCTTGGCCTTAAAAGAAGTGTCACGCATAATTACAAAAGTTTTCTTTTTGTCACCAGCCAACAACTCAATTGGGAATGACTTTCCTTCCCTAATTGCAATCAAAGCATTTTTTGAAAGTGTGATGACATAGTTGTTTCCACTGTCACCAATTGGAATAAATTGAACCGCATTTTCTTCAACAATTCTTGCCATAATTTTGTCCCTTATATCTAGTATTTGTCCCATGATGGTTTCTTTTCCTTACCTTCAATGACTTCTGATTTGTATTCAGTAATCAATTCAATGTTCACAGCTTTGTAACCTTTCTTTGTGGCCCCAAATCTGTCAGTGACCATTTTGCCACTTTCTTTAATGTCAAACACAACTTGTTCGCCTGGGAAATGTGGAACCACAACTGTTGTTCCATCATCTTTTTGAAGACGCTTTTCTTCTTTTCGCCCAACAAGGTGTTTGAAACCTTCACGCCACGGTTCTACATCCCTGACATGAAAGAAAACATCATCAAAGCTTTTATTGTCTGGTCTAATGAAGCCATAGTCATGTTTCACATAAATCACATGGCCAGTCACTTGTGTTGCAACAACTGAAACATCATTCCCGTTCCGTTCAAACATTTTTATTTTCCCCGTTTATTTGCCAATGTCCATAAAGCGCAATCAAAGCCGCATCAACCAAACCATCATGTGGTTTCCTTGAACCTTCTGGAACAAAGGAAACTTTTGGGAATAGCCTTTTTGATGCTTCAAGTGCCATTGCCTTATTGTCTTTCACTTTTGGTGCTGGTTTCTTCTTCTTGCCCTTAGTTCGTTTTTCTTTTTCTTCTTTACTTTCTGCTTTTGCGTGTTCAATAACTGAAACACCCTGAAACATAACCTTTTGCCATGAAGTCGGTGCAAGCATTGTGAATCTAAGTTCATTTGCAATCAACATGGTTTTGAATATTCCAAGTGATTCCCCAAGCTTTAATGATTGCGTTCTTCCAGCAAATGCACCACCCGTGTTTGGCTTTTCAAGGAACACGTGTTCAATTCTGTCTTTGTATTCTTTGAAAATATCATCAAATTTATGCCAGTCTGGTTCTGATGTCTTTCTGTTCCCCTCTAATTTTGGAACAACAAACATTTTGAAAATTTGACCTTTCTTCAACAACACCAAAGCACCATCTTTGCCTGGGTCTAAACCAGCCACAAGCTTAACTAATTTCTTTTTCTTATTTTTACTTTTTTTTATTCCCATCATCAACACCTTTTCACCAACTTCTTTTTACTTTTTCTTTCATAAAAAGGAAGGTTCTTAAAAATATGTGCAATAACATCAATTGTCCAACCATTTCCAAGCATTTTGTAGCGTTGTGAATCACTCACTGATGCTGTGTAACCATCAAAAAGGTTCAGCAATAAACTGTTTTTCTGTGTTTTCTTTGGAATGAACCCACTGATGACATTTTCTGCAAAGTAATAGCAAATTACTATTAGTTGTTCTATATTGTTTATACTTAAATGGGATGATGTGATGAATGTGGAATTGTTGATTTTTAATTTCTCTAAAACCTGTTCCGCACCTTCTACACATTCCTTTATCACGCTTCCAAATGAACTTAACGCAATTTTTCCATTCAACAGTGACAGCAAACTTTTGTCGTTCTGTTGAAATTCCACCTTGCCAAAGTTTACTATTTTCCCCTCTATTATGTTTATAAAAACATTTGAGTGAACAGAAGCCACCACGTTTTTTTGATTTTTGAACGTCTTGTTCCTTTTTGCAAATTTTGCATTTATATTTTGACCTTGCTGATTGTACTTTGTGCATTTCTTTATTTCTTTCTGTGTCAGCATATCTACATTTTGCTGAACAGTAGATTTTGTTTTTACTTGGTTTTGTTGTGTAGCTGTGAACGCAAACTTTACATATTCTTGTAACCGTTTTCCTTCTACACTCGAAACAAGTTTTTGCAATTTGTGATTTCTGTTTACCGCATCCACAAAGTTCTTTGCTTGGTCTAAGCATGATTCAATCCTTATCTGTTTTCCCACCATTGGAACAGTTTGAAGCCGTTCACATTCTATCGGGTGAAACTTTCTTACAACATAACCTTTTCTTGTCTTAATTCCAAAAGTGTTTTTTAGAATTAGCCTTTTGTCCACTAAGACATTGTAAGGAACACCCTTTCTTAAATTTGCCGTCAATGCACGTGACTTTTCAAAATCACTTTCATTGTGAAGGTAAAATTCCCAGTGTGTTCTTCCACCTTTTGTTTTCTTATCCATGTAATCAAGTGCTTTGTCAGTATGAACAAGTTTTTCAATCACACCTGAAAAAGACCTTGATGAATAACCAGCTTTTGTCATTGTGTGCGCTTTCTTGTTTGAAGACATTCTTGCTTCAACAACACCGCCACCACGTCCACTTGAACTACAACAAACTGGTTCACCATCAGTCAAAAGAACGTCTTTCAACATGATTCCCTTATCTTTTGGTTGAACTATGTTTGGAATGTTTGTCCAATAAAGTCTTCTTCTGTTTTGACCTGAAAGAAGTGCTGAATTTATTTCAATTGGTTCAACACCAAGTGCTTTTGTGATAATGGTTTGCCACTTTTCAGACATCATCACGTTTTCTAGTAAGAAATACTTAGGCTTAATTTTTTTCCACAAACGCACATATTCCCAAAACAAAAATGATTCACCTTCAAATTCAAATCCCTGTTTCTTCAACTTCAAATATTTTTTTAAGGTAAGAATTTCAACTGTCTTCTTTCCTTTCTTACCAGCCATTCCTTCTTGCTTTCCTGCAAATGAAAAATTTTGGCACGGTGAACCACCAATAAACAAATCAATTTCTGGGAACTGTTTTGCTTTTAATTTTTGAACATCACCAACTTGAATTGTGTTTGGGAAATTATTTTGTGCCACCTGAATTGCATACTTATCTATTTCAGAAGCATAATAATGTGAAACTTTTATTCCAAGCTTTTTAAGTGCAATTTGTCCACCTGATAGTCCGTCAAATAATGACAGAACTTTAAGTCCACGTTGCTTTTGCTTCATTCTTTCCCCTAATGACTTTCAAAGTGTGTGGAAGGTTGTCTTTGATTTTTTTGTCATGGGAAATCCAAAAGATTTGCTGGAAACCAAAGTCTTTCATCAAAACAGTTGTCACCAATTTCATTATGTTTTCCCTTGCATCTTCATCCAAAGCACTATCAATTTCATCCAAGAAAAGAACATTGAAGTTTGAACCAGTCAGTTTTTGCATCAATCTAGTCAGTGCTATTCTGACAGCAAGTGAAACAAAAGTTTTTCCACCGCCTGATTCCATTTCAAAATTCATTTCATTGCCGTTTTCTGTTACCGACAAATGAAGTTCATCTTTTCTTTTCCGTTGCCTTGTTTCCCCACACTGTTCACAGCTGTTTTTTCTGTAACCTTTTGGGAACCGCCAACCACAACCCACACATTCTGGTTCCCAACCCCCAAGTTCCCTGTCAGCGTTGAAGGTCACTTCAAGTGTTGTTCCCAGTTTTTCCAAGATGAAGTTGATTTCTTCTTCAATGTCTTGGAAAGCGTTTTCAATTTCCTGTGAAGGAATTCCATTCTTGCCAAACATAAAAGCCAAATATTTAAGGCTTTCAATTTCTGATTCCAGAACTTTGATTCCTTCATCAATCGTTGAAATCTTTTTCTTGGTCTTCTTATGCCTGACAAGTGTTGACTGGAATTGTCCTAGTTTTCTGTTCAAGGTGTCAAGGCCTGTATTTATTTTTTTAATTTTTTCGCTTAATTCTTCCAGCCTGTCTTCAAGGCTATCTTCTGGTTCTTCCAATTGCTTTGTCAGGCTTTCAAATTTGGCCTGTAATGCTTCCAACTTCTTTTCTGGTGACTTGATAGCCTTCACCCTGTCACGCTGTAATTTGGCCTTATTTTGAAGGTTATTTAAGGCTTCTTGTGCTTCCCTTGCCTGTTCTTGCTGTTCAATCTTTTCTTCAAATTGTTGACATTCAGCATCAAGTTCTTTGACACGCTTGTTCATTTTCTTGATTTGTGCTGGGTCAGTTTTGATTCTGTCACAACCTTCATTTAGGATAGGGCAAACCCCACAAAATTTTTCACCAACCTGTTCAAGCGTTTTTAAGACCTGTTTGCGTTCTTGCTTTGCTTGGGCCAGAACATCCCTGTAATCTGAAAGAAGTTTCTTGTGGAACTTAGTTTCCTTTTTGATGTCTTCTTCCAAATCACTGACAGCTTGCTTTGTTTTCTTATAAGCACGAATCAGTTCTTTGTTTGCTTCAACTTGTTCCTGAATTTCTTCAATCTCAAGTTCAACTTCTTCCAACTGTTCCTGAATGTCATCTTTGTCTTTTTTAGTTTTTACTTTCTTCAACAGCTTTCTGTGTTTCAGAACATATTTGTCATGAAGTTTTTGTTGCTTCTTAATTGCTTTTTCTGTTTCACTTATTTGTTTCTGAACATCATCAATATCAGATAGTTCTTCAATCAGCGTTTCTTTCTTTGTTCTTTGCTGGGAAAGTTCTGACTTCTTTTCTTTTAAGTCTTCACCAACAGCATCAGCAAGTTTCGGCCAATGCAATTGCTTAAACCACTTCATAAAGTGTTCTTTCTTTTTGTTTGGGCCTAATTCCATGAACTGATTGATGTCTGATTGCTTAAAGAAATTTGTCAGTTCAAGTTCTTCACCGTTGCACCCAACAATGCGATTGATTTCTTCTTGTGCTTCTTTTTTCTTATCAATCCAATCACATTCAAGAAGACCTTTATTCTTGTGGTCACGTCCACGCTTTACTGTGAACTTCTTTCCATCATCAACAAGACCAACTTCAACCCACATGACTTCTTCACCATGATGAATCAAGTCAATGTCCTTCTTTGCCCGTGACATTCCAAAAAGGCAATATTTGATTGCTTCTGTGATGGTTGATTTTCCACCACGGTTTGACTTTCTTGGGTTGTTCTTATACTCGGCCAAAATTCCAATAATGTCTTTGTCTTTGAACTTTTCGTGAAAGTCCTTATACAACATGAAATTTTTCATTTTCACATAACTTATTTTCATAAAACCCTTTCAATGTAATCAAGGGCCAATGAAGTCAGTTCTTTTCTTCTTTTTGGTTTGTGCGTTTTCATCCAAACCTTAACCGCATCAGCTGGTGGCAATGAAAGTGATTGCTTTTCATTTCTAGTCACACGGTCTTTCATATACCGTGGAACAATCGGCTTCACATAATGTGCGTATTTCTGAAAACCTTTTCTTATTGCTTCCCAGTCTTGTTGTGCTTGGTGACCATCAACAATGAAGTTCAACTTTACAATTGCACCCTTGATTTTCTTTTTATATTTTGCTGGGTTGATTTCTTTTTGTTTTGTAAGGTCAAATTCAAGTTCAACAAACTTCAAACACTTTGTTCTTATGTAGTGAATTTTGAATTTCTCATTGAATGTTTCTGGAACATCAATTTCACAGAAATATTTCTTCTTTTCTTTTTCACCAAAGTCACAGAATAACGGGGCACCAATTACATTGATGTTTTCATGCTTCTGTCTTGAATTACCAGTGAAATAAACTGTTCCCCTTCTTCTTACTAGAAAATTAGAATTTTTTACAGTAACACACCAAACTTTTCCATTGTATTGAACACGCTTAAAAGATTTTTCCCTTTTCACTTCAACTGACCAACGGAAACGGTTTACACTTAGATAGTAAAACATTTTATTATTTACTGTATTTATTTCCTTAAAGTTCTTCTTACAAGAAATACTGTTACGCACAAATATTTCCTGTAATATATCAATATTCTGTTCCACAACAGAACCAATTTGAACCCACTTCTTATTTTTCTTTTGATAGTTCCCATCAGTTTCAGCATAGGTTTCAAGAATTATTTTAGCTTGTTCGCTGTTTGCATCACGCAACCATTCTGGAAGAACCTTTTCTTGCTGAAAATTTTCAAACAACCACTTACCAATTTTACAGCTTTTAAGAATGTTTATTTTGACTGTTCCATCACTATTTTCCACAAAGGCAAATTTACACGATAACCTTGTAATAAGTTCTTTTAGTCTTTCTATTTTGCGTTGCTTTTTTAAGTGGAAACTTAATTTGCAATTGTGCTGGTCAAAACTTCCATCAGCACAAGTCCAAACAACCATTCTTAGTAAATCATCACTTAAATGAATACCAGTTCCAGAAACATTTGATGTGCAAGGAATATGTAAAACTTTTCTTTTTATTTCACTTACTTCTTCAAGAACATAATTATTTTTACTTGCTGGCAAATAACACAATTTGTGGTTTGGTGTTACAAGATGGTTTGAAACATTATTTTCAATCGCAACCATTTCACCACTGTAATCATCTACAATTATGTCTTCAATTTTTTCATAACTGTCATTACCAGAAGCTAAGTGTCTGGTCAAAACCTTATCACTATAATCAAGTTCACCATAACTTTTCCAACCAGAATCAGTAAGAACTTCTGTTTCTTCGTCCAAGCAATGAATGTGACCTTGAATGACAAGTGGTGGAATACTGCCAACAAATGCTTTGTGTTCTTCTGTTCCAGTCATTATGTCGGGAAACCAAACTTCACTTTTCTTCAAAAGGTTTTCTTCTGAACCTGGAATAAGACCACGAACATTCAAATGTGAAAAAACAATCTGATGTTGGCCAGGCCCAATCTTCTTGAAAATCTTTTCGGCCCTTTTGTCGATGTAATCTTGTGTTGTTTCATAACCGCCACCTTCAAGGTGTGCTTTTGTTATATGTGGAAAATAAGTCAAATGAATATGGCCAAAATCAGCTGTGAACCACTTGATTGATTTTATGTCATCAATTACTGAAACACACTTGTAAGAACCTTTCATTTTCTTAAAAGATTCCAAGCATGACTTCTTTTCTGGGTTTGCGATTGAATCATGATTTCCAACAACAATGTCAATTGGTATTCCAACCACAACAGCTGGGTTGATTATTCTAATGAATTGAGAAATCAAAAAGTCACTAGGGTCATTGTGTTGAAATACATCACCACCGATGACCAGCCTGACATCAATTCCTTGTTTCTTATAAGCAACCGCACGTTTCACAGCTTGAAGACACACTTGAACAATTTCTTCTGTTCTATCAATTTCTGATGTCTTCAAGCCTAAATGGAAGTCGGAAAACCACACCACCTTCTTCATAAATCAACCAGCGTATTGAAGAAGTTCAGGGTGACTTTCAACATATTCTGGAAGGTCTTTCAGTGCCACTTGTTCACCGTTTTGAAATTCAAGCCCTTTAAGCTTCCCAACCTTGACTGACTTTGCAATTTCCTCTGTGATGAATAGTTCATCAAGACCAGAAAATTCACGCAACCCTTCTTTGTAAATTATTTCTGTCATCACTTTCATAAAAGGTGGAATGTCTGGGTGTCTTGACTTAACGGTTTCCCAGTAAACTTGACGGCCAATCACTTTCTTTGATTCTTTTGATTTCTTAATTTTCGCACCAAGTGAACCACGCAAGCGCAATGAACAGTAAAATTGAATAATGTCATCAGCGTTTGTTGTCTTATCATCACCAAACATTATTCCATGCTTTTTTCTTAACTGGTTTAGAAGAACAAACATGACTTTTTCTTTTTCAATGAAGTCAATAAAGTCACGCATTAAATCTGAAAATCTTGCGTTCTTTCTCATGGCCGCATAACCTTTGACATCCTTGGCTTCAACATTCTTGTCTTTGTCCTGTATTTCCACCAACTCTTTTTCAAGTTCTTTCATTGTCTCATTTATTTGAAGTGGGTTGAATGAATCAACCCCAATCATGATTGGGCAATCTTTGTCAAACTTTCTAATTTTCAAAACAAACTTTTGCATCATCTTGAAAAGCTTTTCCATGTTTCTTTCTTTTGTTTTTACAAAACGTGGGTTGCCTTCAAGACCAATTTTCTTTCCAATCACCCTTTTGTAAGCACGTTCAATGTCAGCCTGTAAATACCAACCACCAGCCGCAATTGTTGCCATTCCCAATTCATACATCAAATAAGACTTACCACACTGTGAAGGGCCATGAAGTTCAATGAATATTCCACCAGCCGCACCACCTGTGATGTATTGAAGTCCCTTATGTCTAAAAGGAATAGTGTAAGGTGCATCATCTTTTGTTGAACCTGATGTTGAAACATCAAATTCTTTTCCTAGTGCTTTTAATATTGCTTGTTCATCACTTGAAAGTGACGTTTTATTTTTTTCTGATTTTACTTTTTTTGTTTTCGCTGGTGCTTCTTGTTCCAACTTTTTCTTTTTTAATTTTTTGGCCATTTGGTTCCTTCCTTGTAATTTTTTTGAACTGTGCTTCTATTTCTTCAAACTGGTAAAGTAATGACTTAAAATTTAATTCTTTGAAAATCTTTCTGATTTGACTAAACTTAACATCATTTGCTGTTTCTTTTGCTGTCTTATAAGCTTTCTTAATTTGCTTGATGTCATCGTCTTGAAGAACAGCACCAATTGCAATCAAATATTTATTCTTATCAAGAATTGCCATTTCAGTTTCATTGATTGGAAGCTTCTTCTTTCCACCAACACCATTCAAAATTATTGCTGTTGCTTTCTTGGGGCCAATTCCATGAATACCTTTGATGTTATCTGAATTGTCACCAACCATTGATTTCCATAGAACATAATGTTTTGCTGGAAAACCTAAATGCTTATCAACATTCAAAGGTGTCAAAAGGTTTGCTTTGTTTGGAAGAAAAAGGTTCACTTTCTTATCAACCAACTGAATGAAGTCAGTGTCATTTGAAACAATGATTTTCTTTCCTTTTAATTTCTCACGAACAAGCCAACCAATAATGTCATCAGCTTCAACACCTTCCAACTGAACTTGTTTCACTGGAAGATAGTCAAAAATCTTTTGAAGCATCAATCTTTGCTTTTGAAGGTCAATAACGTCTTGTTCTTTTCTGTTCTTATCACGCTGTGATTTGTATTCTGGAAATATTGCAAGACGTGCCCTTGATTTGCCCTTATCCCAAACAACAACCACGCTGTCAGGCTTAAATTTTCTCATTAAGTTTTGAACCATTCTGATTGAATTGAAAATTCCAGAAACCCTGTTTCCTTTTTCATCAGTAAGTTTTGAAACAAAGTGGGCACGATATAACAAGTTATTTGCATCAATAATTAAGTGCTTCATTCACCATCACCTTTTCACATAGTCTGGAACTTCACCCATTTCTTCTGGTTCTTGAATTAGGAAATTACCTTCATCATCAACTTCAAAATGCTTTTCACCAATTGTAGTGTCTATGTGTTTTGAAAGTTCTTCTTTTGTCGTTCCAGCATTTATTTCTTTTACAAGAATCACTTTCCCATTTTCATCATATTTTGTAAAGGTTGGTTGTGCCTTTTTACCGCCCAATTCTTCTGAAATTTGCTTCAACGCTTCCTGTGCTTGTTTCTGTTGTTTCACATACCATTCTGGAAGGTTGGCCCCCATTTCACTAATGAATCTTGATGGTGAAGTGTTCATTCTGTTGAACTTTCCAAGGATGGTTGAAATATAAAGTTCTTCCTGTGCCCTTGTCACAGCAACATAAGCAATTCTTCTTTCTTCTTCTGGGTCTTCTGCTTTGTAGTGTGGCATTACCTTTTCACACATACCTAAAATGAAGACAACTGGAAATTCCATTCCTTTTGACTTGTGAACGGTCAAACAATGAACAGCATCTTCTTCTTCATTCTTTTCAAATTCCATTGATTCAACAAACATTAAAAATTCATGTGGGTTTGCGAATCTGTCAGCACCAACAAGAAGTGAATCAAGGTTCATTCCAGTGTCATTGTCTGGTTCACCATCAGCACTTTCTTCTTCTTTGTTAAGCCACTCTAAATATTTTGTTTCATCAAGGATAAGCTGGAAAACTTGTCTTGTTGTCATGTGGTTTGTTTCCACACGCTTTGCCATTATTCTGATTTGTTCCACAAATTTTCTTGCACTTCTTTCTTGGTGTGGGCCAAGTGACAAATCACCAAACAACTGTAAAGATTGCCAGAATGTTTCTAGGTCTTTTTCAAACATCATTTCTTCAACATCATCAATGAATTTCTTTCCAAGGAATCTTGACGGCCTGTTGATGATTCTTTTGAAGTCTTCAACATCAGCTTCCATTGGTGAATAAACTATCTTCAAATAGGAAAGCATATCTTTGACTTCTTTTCTGTCATAGAAGCCTTCCTTTGAATAAACACGGTGTGGAATGTGATTGATTATAAACGTGTCAACAATGGCCCTTGATTGTGCGTTTGTTCTGTAAAGAATTGCAATGTCATTTAAGTTGTAACCTTCAAGAACCATGTCCTGAATTTTTTCTAAAATCTTTTCAGCTTCTTCTTCAACATCCATTGAAATAACTACATTGGCATGAAGACCTTCTTCATTTTCTGTAAAAAGTTCTTTCCAAACTTGAACTGTGTTGTGCTTAATTAGCTTGTTTCCATATTCAACAATTTTCTTAGTTGAACGGTAATTCTGTTCTAGTCTGACAATTTCAGCATCATAGTATTCACCAAATCCGATTATTTCAGTGACCTTTGCACCACGGAAACCATAAAGAACTTGGTAATCATCACCAACCATTGTGATTCTTCTGTTTTGTCCAGCAATAAGCTTGACCAGCATAAATTGAATTCTGTTCAAATCTTGTGCTTCATCAACTAAAATGTGGTGAACCTTATTTCTTAACCTTTCAAGAAACTTCTGATTTTTACTTTTTGAAAGTTCCCAGTAAGTTTTGAAAAGCATATCATCAAAATCAATCTTATTAGATTCTTTCATTTCAGCTTCATAATCTTTGTAAGCCTGAAAATATGTTCCAAAAGAAGTGTAAGACCATCGTGGGTTTTCTTCTGGTTTAGAATCAATCAATTGAATGTTGTTTTCTTTTATGTATTCTTCCAGGTCTTTGACTCTTTTTCCTTCATTTTTCCAATAAGAAATTTGATTCAAAATGCCTTTGATGTCTTTTGTTGCAAACCTGTTTCTGTCTTTTTCATATTGGCCAGCTTCATACTTATATTTGTTGATGATTTTTACCATTGTCATCCAACGGCCACCACCCATCATTAAACGTGGAATTTCATATTTTCCTGACCACTCTAAAAGGTCACGCAAAATTCTGTAACAAAGTGAATGGAATGTTCCAATCTTCAACCTGTCAGCCTTGTTTGCACCAATTAAAGGTTCAAGGCGTTCACGCATTTCATCAGCGGCTTTGTTTGTAAACGTAGTCACCATCATTTTACTGGGAAGGTAACCACGTTCAATTAAATGTGCTACTCGATAGGTAAGAACACGGGTCTTTCCACTTCCAGCACCAGCAATGACCATCAAAGGCGCATCACCGTAAGTGACGGCCTTCTTTTGTTGCTTGTTAAGTTTTGAAAGTTTCAAACCCATGTCCGTTCACCTTTTATTTTTTCTTTTTCAACTTTGTTTTCTTAGTTGAAGACTTCTTTGATTTTGAATCTTTTGAAGAAGATTTTTTTGCTTTCTTACCTTTTGCTGGTTTTTCATCTTCATCATCATCTTCATCATCTTCTTCATCTTCATCATCTTCATCATCTTCATCATCTTCATCATCTTCATCATCTTCATCATCTTCATCATCTTCATCATCAGAATCATCTTCATCGTCTTCATCATCTTCATCATCTTCATCGTCTTCATCATCTTCATCATCTTCATCATCTTCATCGTCTTCATCATCTTCATCATCGTCATCTTCAAAATCATCATCTTCATCATCGTCTTTTTCGTCACCGTCAACAACAGCATCATCATCTTCATCATCGTCTTTTGGTGCGCCTGATGAACCTTTAAGGTCACGCAAAAACTTTTCCAAAGCTTTCATTGAAAATTCTGGTTCCAACTTATCAAGGTCAGTCATTTCTTCAATGACAGCTTCTTCACTTTCAAAGTCACCATTTTTCAAAAGAAGTGCTTTTCCTTCCCAAGCAAAATTTGTGTATTTCTTGCCAAGTCCAGTTTTACCGTTTGCTTTCATCACAATCGGTTTCCCTTTATCAAGGCCACAAATTGTTTGAAGGTTGTCTGTTTCATCAAGCTTTTCTAAAAGTTCTTGATAGGCACCTTCTGGAAGTCTAAGAAGTTGAACTTCTTTGTCTTTGATGTCTTTTAAGTTTTTACCTTCTGCAATCTTCACAGCGTTTACATAAGTTGACTTTGAAGGCATGAATTGTTTCCAAGCATCAAGTTCTTTTTGTTTTACTTTTTTGCCCTTTTCAACCTTTGCATCAGTTCTTTTCTTCAAATCAAATCCGTACTGACAAACAGGGCAATCTTCTTCATGCGCCCTTGCACAGGTTGCACGTTTGATGACCTTGTTCCCTTTTCTGATTTCATGAATCATGGTTCTTTTGAAAACCCCTGCTTCACTCCCTGGTAACGGTGGAAGAATTAGAACTTTGGTTTTGTGCTTGTCCAGCTTCATGTAATTGATTCCACCACCACTTTCACCACGTGATGATTCAGACTTTGCACGTTTCTTTGTTGTTTCTGTGTCATAACTAAACGATTTCTTGGCCATGTCTTTCTCCTTTGTTGGCTTTTAACTCTTTTAATATCTTGCTATGTTTCTCATTATGATGCTTTCTGCACAGCCACATTACTATCAGTGGTTCATTGTAGTTTTCATGGTGACCTTCTGTTTCATAATCACCACACACTTCACATTCCCCCCTTTTAAGTAAACCGTGCTTGATAGCTTTTTCAACTGCTTTATGTGCTAAAACTTTTTTTCTGTTTTCCAGTTTCCAGCACCTATTCCTTAACCGCCTCTTTTCCACATTTTCTAAATTTTGTGTTCCATCATCTAATTCATAGTAGTTTTTCCATCTTCCCTTATTTTTTACAGAAATTTCAAATCTGTTTTCCCTGTAATATTTTCTTGTTTTACTATTTCTGCACACCTTGCAAATTGAACGTCTTCCATCCTTTGTTGTTTTACAAACATGAAAATCACTTAATGCTTTTTTTATTTTACAGCACCCACACTTTTTCATTTTTGGTTTTTGACCTTTTGTTTCACACGTTCTTCTTTTGATTCCTTAACATAATTATGTTTCAATTCAGCACCCTTGCTGTAAGCAAGTGTTCTAATATTGTCACCCTTTTCTTTCATTGACTGGAAAGCTGATTCGCAAATTCTAAAAACATATTGTGCTTCAATGTAATTCATTTCAGCTTGAATCACTTCTGGGTCATTGTCCACCTTGGCATCTAGTTGTGGAATAGTCAGTTTCTTTCCACCAACGTCTTTCTTTGACCACTTCATTTTTACTTTTGCTTTTGTTTGCTTCAAAATTGCTTTTGATTTTTCCATAAGGAATTCAGCTTCACCCTTCTTCAAACCTACACTGAAAAGGCGTGATGAATTCATTGCCAGTTCATTGTCAATTTGTTTTGGGTTTACCTTTGTCCACTTATTGAACCTTTCTTCTGTTTCACTGTGCTTCTTTTTTAATTGTTTTATTTCCATTATGCGGCCTTCTTCATATCTTCAACTTTAAGTTTCTTCCCGTACCAAATATCAAAAAGTTCAAAGTCAACAGAAAGTGGAACTTGCCACTTTCCTTTTCCTAAAACTTTTTCCATACAAGATTTGGCAAGTTCTGCAATAATTGGCATTTCATGTTTTGGCCCTTCACCAACAAGACCATCATGGATAGAAAGAAGAATTCTTGATTTCATCTTTCTTTTTCTAAGTTCTTTTTCAAGCTTCAACTTACCTTCTGTGTAAATTTCATTTGCATAACCTTGAATTGGAAAGTTCATTGCTTGTCTATGAATACCGCCAATGTCAAAGTCACGCTTCTTACAGTTGTGTGAAAATTCAGAATTGAACCATTCACTTGCTTGTGTGAACCTTCTTTTTCTTCCTGTTTCTGGAAGAATTAGAAGCCCTTCTTCAATTGATTTAGCTTTGATTTCTTCACGCCAATCATAAAGGTAATGGTATTTGTCAAAGTAAAGGTCAATCATGTCCTGAACTTCATCAACATCCATTGAATATTGTTGTGCAAGTGTGTTTGCATCCATTCCATAGTTCAAACCAAAACCAAGTGTTTTTGCAAATGACCTGTGTTCTGAAAAAATACTTGCTTGGTGAATAAGTTCTTCAATTTCTTCAAGCTTCTTTTTGTTGCCCTGGAATTCTTTTTTCCAGTTTTCTGGTGCTTTATAATTTCTTATTTCATTAAACTTCTTTTCTGTCATATCACTGGGTAAAAATCCAAGCACCGTTCCAAACCTTACAGCGTTTCTTGTGTGCAAATCAACGCCTTCTTGAATTTCTTTAATCATGGTCTTGTCTTTTGACAAGTATGCACCAACACGCAATTCAAGTTGTGCAAAGTCAGCTGAAAAAAGAACCCAATCTTTTTTCGTTGGAACAAATAACTGCCTAATGTTCGCATCAGGAAAGTTTGGGTTTGGTCTTGGAATCTGTTGAAGGTTTGGGTCAGAACATGACATCCTTCCAGTTCTTGGTGTGTGGATGTTCCAGTTTGAATGAATTCTGTTCTTCTGGTCAATATGTTGAAGCAACCCAGCTTCACCATCTTTTCCATCAAGAAAAGTTCCCTTCATTTTTACCAATGTCCTGTGTTCAAGAATAAGTGTTGGAATCTTTGCCCACTTTTTCTTTCTTGAAAACTTTTTTAATGTGTCTTCACCGCAAGAATAGCCTGTTTTACCTTTCTTGATTTCCATTTCTTCAAACGGGTAACCTTTGTTTTCAAAGTAATCAAGAAGCTGTTTTGGTGAACCCAAGTTTAAGTCTTTTATTTTTGTCAGCTTTCTTACTTCTGTTTCTATTTCTAAAATCTTGGCATCAAACAATCTTCCAATTTCTTTTAACTTATTTACGTTGAACTTCATTCCACGGTATTCACAGCTTGTCATTAGTCTGGAAAGTGGCATTTGACGTTTCATCATCAAGTCCCACATTCCTTTTTCTTCTTTCAGTTCCTTTTTCTGCTTTTTGTAAAGCATTAGGTCACCGCAAACGTCAATTGCTAAGTATTCTGAAATCATCATTGGTGGAATGAATGTGTAAGGTTTTTTGTTTGTCTTGTTCACATAGGGCCACAACTTAGTGTCATACGGCCCAAAATTGATTCCCCTGTACTCCATTTCAGAATTCAAGTCATGATATTTATTTTCATCAATCAAAGCACCAGCAAGAACAGTGTCAAAATAAAAATTCTTAAACGGTATTTTGTTATGAAGTGCAAACTTTGCATCAAACTTTCCGTTGTGAAGAACTTTTTTTGCTGGTGATGCGTTTACACGCTTTACAGCTTTGAAAATTTTCTTTTTGTATTTTCTCACAAATTTATTTATTTTTTTTGCAAATGTTCTGTCTTCATCAGTCCACTTCTTATGATTCATGTGTTCTTCTTTGTATTCCAACAAAGGAACGATTGTGGCAAAATCATCACAATCAGCAAAACCAGCATTGATGATTTCATTTTGGAAGAATTTTAAGCCTGTTGTTTCAAAGTCTGTTGCAAAAACTTTTGCTTTTGAATAGCGTTCTTCAAATTCTTTTAAGTCAGCAAGTGACATTACTATTTTGAATTTTGGAACTGGTGTCATTGGAACAACACCTGTTTTTAGAAATGCTTTTGCTTTCTTCAAATCATGAATCACATAATCATCATATTCCCATTTTGTCAGTGCTGACATAGGTGAATAAGTTGGAATGACCTGTGTTGTAAAAGTTCTTTCTTCTTTCTTGTGGGTGTAGTTAAGTTCAAACTTATCAAAGTGGCCCCTAAAATCACTTACACTGTTTTCATTCAACAATGTCATGACTGGTGCTTTTCCCATTGCCACAATTACTTTTGGCCTTACTGAAAGAATTTCTTTCATCAAGTGCGGTTCACAGGCCACTGTATGTTTTGGTTTTATGTCACTTGGTCTAAATGCCTTACACTTTACAGCATAAGTCAAATAAACATCGTCACGGTCAATTCCAGCTTTCTGTAAGTAGTAATCTAGTTTTGAACCAGCATCACCAACAAACGGTTCACCTTCATAATCATCAGTGTGTGAAGGACATTCACCCACAATCATAATTTTTGCTTTTGAAGGCCCAACACCTTCCATGCAATTAGTGTTGCACTTATATGCTAATTCACAATTTTCACAGTAAGCCATTAACCATCACCTTATTTTTTATTGTAGTAGTTTAGTCTTTCAGAAGATTCAAAGTCAACATCATCTTGTGATGCAACACGAATTCTTTTCTCATATTTTCTTAATTCTTCCCTGACAACGCTTCTTGCCCTTTGAATTGATTCTTGTGGCTGTTCATTGTCCTTGACAGCTGTTGAAAATGAAATGTGAACATCACGGCTCTCATAATCACCAATGTTTATTTTTACGCCTTCACTGTAAGAAATTCTGTCACTGTCACTTTGACTTTCCTGACTTACCTTTTCCTTTACGCTTTTCAATGAATTTTTGTCTTTCTTTTTCATAGGTCATACCTTCTTCATAATATTTTGATTTTCGTCCGTTGAAATTAAGTAATGTTTGGCCACCTTCACCCCAACGTGAAACAACGTGAAGTTCTGTAATTGATTCCATTTTTCCGTTGTTACCTTCACCAGCTGAATTGTCAAAGTTATCTTCTTGCTTCAACCTTCTGTGAAGAATTACAAGTGTGTCAAGGTCTTGGAAAATTGATGATGAATCTTTCAAATCACTTGGTGTTGGGGCACGGTTATTTTCAACTTTTCTTGGCTGTGCAATCAGCACAAGGCCAATTCCCAATTGTTCTGCAAGAAGTTTGAAACGCCTTGTGACTTCACCAATCTTGTCTTGAACACGGTCACCACGCACAAGGAAGTGAAGGTGGTCAAAGCAAACCATCTTTACACCATAGCGGTGAACTACGTTTGTTATTTTCTCACAAACTTTTTCCAACTCAAGAACACCATCTTGCGGATAACCTAGAAACACGTGGTCAGAAGGAAGTGCAAACCGTGCTTCCCTGATTTGTACTTCTGTCATGTCATCAACATTTGAAAAGTCTGGAACAGCAAAGGCAACGCACTTTTCAGCAACCCTAAGTTGTCGCATTTCACAACATTCAATGTAAGTGGGACATTCTGGCCCTGCAAGTGACAGAAACCAATTCATCACCCAAGTTGTTTTCCCAACTTTTGGGTTTGCAGTAACAACAACAAAAAAGCCTGGTTTTGTTCTAGGAAGAATATCATTTACTTTTTTCCAAGGTGTAACAAAACCAACTGTTTCTTCTTCATTTTCAACGAATCTGTCTTTAATTAGTTGACGTAAAGTTTCAGTCAGTGACATTACATCCTTAACTGAAAACTGTTTTGACTTCTTCACCAAGTCTTTGAAGTCTTTTAATGTGTGCCTTTCTTTTTTATTGTCCTTGTCCCAGAAATATTGATTTAAGTCTTTTACTTTTGTCTTCTTTCCACCTTCAACAATGTCTTCTTGTGGAAGAACAATGTTCCAGCATCTTTTCATTCCAAGTCTTTTTGCAAGACGTTCAGCCCCTTCTTGGCCGTCAACATCATTGTCCAGAACAATATAAATTTTTTCAAATCTTTCAAGCCTATCATACCATTCAGGTGCAAAACCCTTTGCACCAGTTGTCACAGAAATTACATTCTGAATTCCAGCATTATAAAGCGCAATTGCATCAAGTTCAGCTTCACAAACAAAAACTTCTGTAAGTTCGTTGTTATCTAAAACTTCATCATGAAAAAGGGAAGACTTGCCACCAGTAATTCTACGCCACTTGTATTTCTTATCTTTGTATTGAATGGCCCTGAACTTTATGTTGACAAGTTCCCCAGCTTCCCAAAAGGGAATTGAAACATATTCATAATCATTTTTTTTCCACGAACCCAGCATGAAGTGGTTGATTGTTTCTTTACTGAAACCCCTTTCTTCAATTAGGTATGAAACGGCTTTTCTTCCTTTCTTTTCCCGATTGTTGAAATACTTCAACGCCAATTGTTGGTCAATTTCTGTGTGCTTTGGTTCGTTTTTTGTTTTCTTAATTTCAATTTTATCTAGTGATTCACCATCAAGCTTTGAAAGTGCTTTCTGGAAAGCTTTGATTGAACGGCCTTTTGTCTCACAATTATGAACAGCGAAACCAAACGCTGTGTAAGTATGTTCACCCTCAACTGTGAAATCATAAACGTCACCACCGTAATCAATTTGATTGATTTCTTTTAATTGGTAATAACCAAAATTATCATCAACATAACCAGCATAATTGCGTTTTGCAATCTTGTTATAACTTATTTTGTAAAATGCTTTTCTAAAAATACCATCCCGTTCAGCTAATTCAGCCCGTTTTTTATACATCCCAGAAGCATAACCTAGTGATGTTAATAATATTCTTAATTCATAAGCTAAACCTTTTGATGTTGTTGTAATTGATTTTGTATTGCAACCTTTTTTCCCATCACCGCAATCAATACCATCCAACAACCCATTTTGAAATTCAATTGGTGCATCAAAAGTGAAATATGGTAATTTTTTATTCTGCGATAAGTGACCGCAAACTTCTTGAAACCATTGTCCAAGTAACGTGTGCCCAACCCAGAAAGATTTATTCTCATTACCACCCTGTTCATAACTTCTACCAATTAAATTAAACTTTTCTTTGAAAATCCTGTTACAAGTTTCAATAACACAACCTTCACTCTTATTTAGTGATAAGTTTATTCCCCTGTTGTAAGAACCCTCTGCGATATACAAACCCAGTATAAAACCAAAATCATAATCAAGTTTTACGGTTTGTTTAATACTTTTTGGTTTGGGGTCTGTCTTAGCTTGAAACTTTTCTAATTCTAAATTTATTTCTTGTATTCCACCGCTAAACTTGTTCTTAGGCATTACCAGCCAATCACCAACTCTTAGTTCATCAACTTTTAATTCCCTAGGTTTTCCAAACGTGTAATTTTGCTTTTCAGTTCCACGTCCAAACTTCACTTCATTACTTGGTATAGCAAAAACCCTGTGTTCACCTGTAACATCAAATGATTCACCAAATCTTTTTATTTTTAATGAATATAGTTTTTCTTTATATCCAGTTATTTGATGATGTAAAACTTTTTTCCAATTTCCTTCAAGTGTCAGAACTATGTCACCCACCACAATTTCAGAAATTGGTATTACACCACGTCTTGTTGTAATTGGTGCATAAGCTGGAAAACAATTAAAACAATTCCACCATCCATAATGCGCATGGTTCTGATTGTTATTGATTCCAAAACGCTGTTTTTCATCATCACAAAACGGACAATTCATAACAAGGTTCTGACCTTGCTGAACAACCCTAAAATCTTTGCTTTCTAAAAATTCTTTCAATTCCATGTTCCATCACTTTTTCAATTGTTTGATGTATTCTTCCACCAAACCTTGCGTTTCACCACGCCTGGCCAGTTGACAGGCCCTTACATAACTTGCTTCAAAAAGTGAAGCTGTGTTCTTTTTAATTTTCTCATAAAAAGATACATATTTTTTGTTCTGTTGAAGTTCCGTTTGCCTTTCAATGTCTGTCAGTTCAACTTCAATATGTTTCTGTCTTAAATAATCAAGAAGCCTTTGTTCAGCACTGGCCGTGGAAAGTTGATTTACTTTTGGAAAAACACCCAAACCACCGTCAACAAATTTAAGCCCTTCAATCTGTGCTTTTAAGAACTGACTTATTTTCACTTCATGTTCTTGAATCATGTCAACAGCTTTAAGAAAGTGCTGAAATGAAGCTGAACTTGGTGAAGTGCTATTCATCACCTTTCTTTTATAAAACTTCTTCTTCAATAAAGTGTATTTCTTTTCAAGTTGAATTGCTTTTGTAAGCCTTTCACTTCCCACTTCTTTCTTTTGTTTTTTCTTGGTCACTTTCTTCTTCACAACAACTTCATATTTGCTGGAAGAAAGGCCACCAAGAAAAGACGCAATTGCTTGCACATCCTTGGTGACCTTGAAGATGGGTGAACCCTCATGAACAATCACGAAAAATTTTTTTTCTTCTTGAATGTTCAGCTTTTGGGACAACATGACCAGTGCTTTCCTTTGTGATTGTTCACCCAATCAACACTTATTTTTTCTTTTTACTTTTTACTTTCTTCTTATCTTTTGAAGAAGTCTTCTTTTCTTCTTTTCCAGCTTTTTTTTCTGTCTTAGAAGAACCTTTCACTTTGTCTAAACACCACTTTTTCAAGTCATCTGTTTTTCCAATTGTGACAGGTTTTTCATGTCCAAGAACACCAGCAAGCATCAACAATTGGGCATATTTTAAGCCGTCAATTTTTGATGGTGACTTTTTAAGTTGTGGGACAAGTGCTTCAATTTCAGCACGTTTTTCTTCCCGTTCCTTTCTTTTGTCATTTGCTGTTTTTCCATTAGCATCAGTTTTGGCTTTTGCCTTTTTTCCTTTTGCTGGTTTTTCATCTTCTTCTTCATCGTCTTCTTCTTCATCGTCTTCTTCTTCTTCATCGTCTTCTTCTTCATCGTCTTCTTCTTCATCGTCTTCTTCTTCATCGTCTTCTTCTTCATCGTCTTCTTCTTCATCGTCTTCTTCTTCATCGTCTTCTTCTTCATCGTCTTCTTCTTCATCGTCTTCATCTTCTTCATCGTCTTCTTCTTCTTCATCGTCTTCTTCTT